>Ga0172370_10008552_pt1 | contig 12248 bp, 10 predicted proteins | sample LakKiv5m_FD_114538 | JGI IMG/M metagenome (GOLD analysis project Ga0172370, IMG submission 114538) | Freshwater microbial communities from Kabuno Bay, South-Kivu, Congo - kab_022012_11.5m | ecosystem: Environmental > Aquatic > Freshwater > Lake | place: Democratic Republic of the Congo...
CGCCTGACCCCGCAGCGGACCTGGTTCCAGCAGGTGGGCATTCAAACTGTTATGGATGTGGGCAGCTATGTTGGCTCGTTCGCCTATGCCATCCGCCACATCTTGCCGCAGGCGCAGATCTACTCCTTTGAACCCCTTCAGGACAATTACACCCAACTTGTAAAGAACCTGGCACCCTTTGGAAATTTCCAGGCTTTCAATACAGCCATCGGCGAGCGTGCTGGGGAAATGGAATTCCACCGCAGCGATTTCAGTCCGTCCTCCTCAGCGCTCGAGATGGGCGAACTGCACCGCCAGGCTTTTCCGCAGACAGCGCACTCCACCACCCTGCACGTACCGGTAGCCTGCCTGGATGACTACCTCGAAAAAATGGTTCTCACCACGCCGGTCTTTCTCAAGATCGATGTGCAGGGCTATGAGGACGCCGTTTTGAAAGGCGCCAATCAGGTCCTGAAGCAAGTGGATTTCCTGGAGATCGAGGTTTCCTATCAGCCTTTGTATTCCGGCCAGGTGCTGTTTGATGGCATCTATCAATTGCTGTCACTTGCCGGGTTCCACTTTGCCGGTAACCTGGATTCGATGCTTTCGCCCCTGGATGGATCCATCCTTCAATCGGACGCCCTCTTCATCAGGAACAAATGACCCTTCCTCCCCTTGAGCTTTCCCTTGTCATCCCTGCTTACAACGAGCAGCAAATGATCGCAGCCACGCTCGAAAATCTGCATCAATTCCTGCAGGTTCGTTATGAGAGCTTTGAGATCCTGGTGGTGGATGATGGCAGCACGGATGAGACTGCCCATGTGGTGAGCCAGTTCTCCGAAACTCACCCGAACGTGCGCTTGCTGAAACAGGGTACCAACCAGGGCAAAGGGTGCGCCATCCAGCGCGGTGTACAGGAAAGCCAGGGGGAATACATCCTTTTCATGGACGCAGACTTGCCGTACGATTTGGCCGCTGTGGATGTTTTTATGACAGCCCTGCGCAGCAAATACGACCTGGCGATCGGTTCGCGCCACATGCCAGGCTCAAAGATTCGAGGCGTACCCCTGTTGCGATATCTAACCGGGCAGGTATTTAGTTTGCTGGTGGCAATGCTCATGTTCCCTGGCATCCGCGACACTCAGTGCGGACTCAAAGGTTTCCGGGCTGAGGCTGCCCGCCAGATCTTCGAGAGGGTCAGAATCCGGAAATTCGGGTTTGACGTGGAGGCATTGTATATTGCTCGCAAGCGCAGATATACGATCCTGCCCATCCCGGTTCAGATGACAGGTTTCCGTTCGGATAGCCGCGTCAGGCTCCTGCGTGATTCAAGCCGTATGTTCCTGGATCTGTTCACCATCCGCTGGAATGACCTGCGTGGAAATTATGATTAATATTCCAAAACGTCCCGAAGATTTAGATATGGATCATGATTTATTTAAAGAACGCGTCGGGACATTGCATACCATCACAACAGGGATCGTGTCTGGGTGTTTTATTCCTGTAGTGGATTCGTGATTGGTTATTTGGAGGTTCGAATTGACCGTATTTTCAGATCTTGCTGAAACGCTTTTGCAAAAGCTGTCCCGACCGCGCTCGTGGTTATGGGCGGTCAGCCTGGTCCTGTTGCTGCCACTACTGGTGTACGCCTACCTGGGTTTGTTCTCGCGCCACCAGGCGGATGATTTTTGCTATGGCTGGAATGCGACTTCGCGTTCCCTCATCGATGCCCAGACTACCTGGTATCGGACCGACTCCAGCCGCTACGCTGCCACCTTGGTATTGACATTGAGTGACCGCCTGGGCAGTTGGACCCTGCCGCTCTTGCCCTTATTGGTGTTGGGTCTGTTGCTGGCTGGGGTTTACCGCCTCTTCAAGCGCCTTCAAGAAAGGCTCAACCTGGCGCTCCCGGCCATTGCCGTTTTCTTCCTGGCAGAAGTGCAGGTCTATTTTGTGCTTCTGCTGGCTCCCAATCTTTACCAGGTGCTCTATTGGCGCCCCGGGTTGGTGATCTACCTGCTGCCACTTGCATTTCTGACCAACCTGGCTGCATTCCTTCTGGATCATGCTGCCAGACCGGTCACAAAATGGCGACCCCTGCTCGCGGGGCTTGTGGTCATTTTCTTTTACTTTAATGCTGGTTTTTCTGAGACAATTGCCAGCCTGCAGGTTGGGTTGCTGGCTTTGATCTTCGTGGCACTGCTTTTCCTGGCAAAAGGTCGGACCCGCAACTGGGCGCTAATCCTGGTTGGCGCTGCTCTTGTGGGTTCCCTGCTGGCCCTGGCCACGCTTTTCTTTTCCCCAGCCACGCGCATGCGCCAGGGGTTGATCGGTCCCGCACCTGACCTGGTTAGCTTGGTGCGAATGTCCCTGTCCAATGCTTTTATTTTCATGTACATAAGTCTGGGGGAGAGCGCATTTTCCTTGCTCATCCTGTTGGTGACAGCCATGCTGACGGGTTACGGTCTGTTTGCGGCGCGGCTGACAGACACAGAGCTTGACCCTGTCAGACTGATCACAGTACTTTTTCTTGCACCGTTGCTGGCTTACCTTCTCGGGGTATTCGTGGTTGCCCCGTTCGCATTTGGTGAATCTGCTTACCCGGAGGCGCGTGTATTGATCAACGCCATGTTCATCTTGGTGGCGATGGTCCTGCTGGAGGGGTTGGTCTTGGGTATCAGCCTGGGTCTACTGCAGCAGCACTCTGCCCGGATTGCACCGGTTGGCTTGCGGGTCATCCTGTTGCTGGTGCTTGTTGGCGTAAGTCTTTTTCCACTTTATTCGACCCGAAAAGTTCTGCGAACGGATCTTCCACTCTACCAGCAGCGCGCCAGAGATTGGGACGCACGCGATGCCTCCATCCGTGCCCAGGTTGGGCAGGGGCAATTGGATGTCACCGCTACAGCTTTCTTCAGCATTGGTAAAGTGCTCGAGTTGACGCCGGATCCGTCCAACTGGCTGAACGGTTGTGTCGCCCAATATTATGGTGCAGATTCCATAACCGGAGTATCTCCGTAAGGTAAGCATTCATATTATATTCGTATATATCTTGGAAGAAGCGCGGAGGAGTGAGAATGACAAAAGCAAGCAACAAGGCAACGGATTCTTCAATAAAATTCTTAAAAAAGACGAAGAATACGATCAGTGCAGTTCGCACCGTGGGACTGAAGGGCGTTCCAGGATTGGTGCGCACAAAGCTTTCCAATTCATCCGCCCAGTACATCAGCTTTGAAGTGGATGACCTGTTTGGAAAGGATCCGATGTTCCGCTATGCAACCTGCAACGATATGATCGCCTTGATGGGAAAATATCCCCAATATTGCCGGGAGGAACGCGACTCCACCAGGAGCACGGTATGGGGGTTGAAATCGATGGGTACGCTGTTCTGTGTGGATAAGCTGATACGGTTTAAGCCGCAACGCGTCCTGGAGGTGGGTCCGGGCTGGAACCGTCACTTTGATGAGCATTTTGGCGCTTCGCTTGAATACTGGATGATGGATGAAGCCTCGGACATTGGCTGGGATAAGCACAGCATCGAGAAGTTTGAACGATCATTGGCTGAAAGGAAGAACACACATTTTGTGCGCGGCTATCTGGGTGGTTTTTCCAAAGAGCTGCCTGACAACAGCTTTGACCTAATCTTTTCGATCTCGGTAGTTGAGCATGTGCCACCCGAACAGAAGAGCAATTTCTACAAGGATATGTACCGGATCTTAAAACCAGGCGGTTATATTGCCCACTCAATTGATATGTTCGACCATGCTCTGAATTGCGCTGAATTCGATGTGATCACCCGGACGGGTTTCCTTCTTCCTAAAAAACCTGATCTCAGCATCCGGGTACAGGCTTCGGATGGGAACCCGCTTCTTTTTGAAGATATGTGGACTGTCTTTCACGGTTACCTTGGATTGAACCGCCCGGATAAATGGGAAAACCTGAAGAAAATTGCGGGGCATAATGCCACCCTGCTGGTTTTGGCGCGCAAACCTGAAAAGTAAAATTTCTCCTTTAGCCGGTAACTCAAAAAAGATCCGCTTGCAGGTGAACAAGAACGATCGAAAAAATGATTTATTCTTTAAGGGCGTCCAATTGGCTTGTTTAATTGTATGACAATTGACGTGTAAAATCCATACAAAAGGAATAGGTACTTGCCGTGAACACTTGTTATAGTATACAATTACAGTGTAAGATATATTCACCATGCATGAGAAAGGAGGATTTCTTATCACGATAAATATATCCCTGACTTAAGAAAAGCAAAACAAATCTGATCAAATAAATCACAAGAGAAGAGAAAAGGAAAAAATCTTATGTCAAAGAAAATTTTAGTGCTCGTTTCGATCCTGATGGTCGCCTCCATGGTACTTTCGGCCTGCGGCGCACCTGCGACCGAAGCTCCCGTCGTAACTGAAGCACCAGTTATGACTGAAGCCCCTGTAGTTACCGAAGCTCCCGTGGTAACCGAAGCCCCAACCGCTGCCCCGATCGACGTTAAGATCTGCAACGTCAACGACATGGGTGGTGTGGATGACAAATCCTTCAATGCGACTGCATGGAAGGGTGTCACCGATGCCATGGCAAAATATGGTGTGGATGGTGTCTATCTTGAATCTGAACAACAGTCAGACTATGAGAAGAACATCAATTCCTACCTGGATGGTACCTGCGATCTTATCGTTGGCATTGGTTTCAACATCAACTTCGCCATTGAAGCAGCAGCCAAAGTCAATCTTGACCAGAAATTCGGTATGATCGATATGGCTTGGGATCCGCCTTATCCCAATGTTGCCGCCAGTGTATATGAAATTGACCAGGCTACCTACCTGTTGGGCTACCTGGCTGCCTCCCAGACCAAGACTGGTATCATCGGAACCTACGTTGGAATGTTGTTCCCCTCCACCGCCAATTTCATGGATGGTTTCTATATGGGTATGATGAAGTACAACGAAGTTCATGGCACCGATGTTAAATTGATCGGTTGGGATCCCGCTGCTTACACCGGTTTGGAAGTTGGCGACTTTAGCGATGTGGACAAAGGCAAGACTATCACCCTGGGTCTGCTTGATGAGGGTGCTGATATCATCATGCCCGTGGCTGGTCCTGTTGGTGCAGGCACACTGGCTGCCGTAAAAGAGCGCGGTGCTTTGATGGTCGGCGTTGATACCGATTGGTCCGTCCTTTACGCTGAAGATTCTACTTTTATTCTTGGTAGCGCGTTAAAGAGAATGGACTTCTGGCTGGAGAACACTATTGGAACCGTTGTGGACGGAAGCTTCACAGGGAACACTTTCGTAGGTACCCTTGAAAATACGGGTGTTGCTATTGCAGTCGGTGTTGACTACAAAGATACCATTGATCCTGCCATCCTGGCTGAGATCGATCAACTGCAGGCTGAGATCATCGCCGGCACACTTGATTACAAGTACATCCGCTAATTTAGTATGTGAGTAACAGAAAAGAGGAGTTGGATAAATAACCAGCTCCTCTTTTCTTAAGTTATAATATTTTTATTAACCTTCCCGAAGGAGAATTATGACTCCTGTCCTTGAATTTAAGAACATCACGAAAATTTTTCCTGGGGTGATTGCCAATGATCACATTAGTTTCAAGCTCGAAAAGGGAGAGATCCTGGCCTTGCTGGGTGAAAATGGAGCTGGAAAAACAACCCTGATGAATGTCTTGTATGGCCTCTACCAGCCGGAAGAAGGTGAAATTTTTATTGATGGCAAAGAGGTGGCATTTCATTCCCCCTCCGACGCGATCTCAAAAGGGATTGGAATGGTACACCAACATTTTATGTTGGTTCCTGTTTTTAATGTGGCAGAAAACGTGATGTTGGGGCAGGAGGATGTAAAACCGGGCGGATTCCTGGACCCGGCTAAAACTGCCGGGAAAATAATAAAGATATCGGAAGATTACAAGATCGAAGTGAACCCGAATGACCTGGTCAAGGACCTTCCGGTTGGCGTTCAACAAAGGGTGGAGATCATCAAATTGTTGTTCCGCGGCGCTGAAGTGTTGATCTTTGATGAACCGACTGCCGTACTGACACCCCAGGAGGCTGACGCCCTATTTGTGATCATTCGCGCTCTAGCCAAGCAGGGCAAGTCGATCATCTTCATCACGCACAAATTACGGGAAGTATTGGATCTTTCAGATCGCATCATTGTCATCCGCCAGGGGAAAGTGGTGGGGGAGACCACTCCTGCGGAAGCCTCCCGCCAGACGCTGGCTGCCATGATGGTCGGACGGGAAGTTGAACTGGAGTTGACCAAAACCGAGAGCCGGATCTGTGATGAAGCCATCTCTGTCAAAGATCTGATCGTTACAGATAACAAGAAACAGGTCACGGTTGATAATGTTTCCTTTAACGTTTCCGGAGGGGAAATATTTGGAATTGCAGGCGTGCAGGGCAACGGGCAGACAGAGCTGGTTGAGGCACTTACCGGTTTGAGAAGTATTGCCAAGGGACAGATTACCATCAATAAGGTGGATGTCAGTCACGCTACTCCACGTAAGATCACTGAGCTTGGGGTGGCGCACATTCCAGAGGACAGGCAGAAAGATGGATTGGTGCTGCCCTTCCCGGTCAAGGAAAACCTGGTCTTGTGTACTTATTACCTGCCTCCATTTTCCACAAATTCCTTCATGCATTGGGATGTTGTGGATGAGAACGCTCAGAAATTAACCGACCAATTTGATATCCGAACCCCGAATATTGAAACTTTGGTGGGCAATTTATCCGGAGGCAACCAGCAAAAAGTGATCGTTGCCCGTGAATTATCCCGCCCTATCCAGTTATTGATCGCATCGCAGCCCACACGCGGTCTGGATGTCGGCTCGATCGAGTACATCCACAACCAGATCATCCATAAGCGAGATGAAGGAGTGGCAGTCATTCTCGTATCTCCTGAATTGGATGAGATCATGCAGTTGGCAGACCGTATTGCAGTCGTTTATCGGGGCAAGATTCTGGCAATCGTACCTTCAGGTAAGGCTTCAAAAGAAGAGATCGGCCTGGTAATGGCTGGCATCATTCCGGATTCTCTGGTAAAGTTTGCCGTTAATTGATAACCTAAAAAAGGCACTCAAGTGAAAAACGATAAAACTGAAAAAACCAATGCAGGTCAGGTTCTTGTGAAAGAGATCAAGAAAGAGCTTTCGCCAAAAGCTGGAAAACGGTCAGTCTGGCGTTCCTTTTTGATCCCATTCCTCGCGATCATCACCGGGCTGATATTTGGCGCATTCTTCAATGTCATCACCAATGTGGAAGTTTACACAGCCTTTGGGAGATCCTTTTTTGAAGGACTCTCGTTTGCCTGGAATACGGTCGTAGTTTCATATACTTCCCTTTTTAAAGGTGCCATCGGTGATCCCAAGCTGATTGCCACAGCCATCAGTTCAGGCGACAAGGCTCTGATCATAAAATCGCTAGAGCCATTCTTTGAAAGCCTGGTGGCGACCACGCCCTATATTTTTGGTGGATTGGCAGTTGCATTGGGGTTCAAAGCCGGGGTATTCAACATTGGAGTTGAAGGACAGATCTTCATCGGGGCGTCTGCCTCAGTATTTGTAGGGTACTACTTTACCGGGCTGCCGGCTTATATTCATATCCCATTTGCATTCCTGGCAGGAGCAGCAGGCGGAGCTCTGTGGGGCTTCATTCCGGGCTGGTTGAAGGCTAAAACGGGCGGGCATGAGGTCATCAATACCATCATGATGAACTATATCGCCTTCCGGTTGAATGACTGGCTCCTGCGTGGACCGATGCGCAGGGAAGGGACCTTTCAGCCCGTCAGCCCGGAGATCCAGGTCTCTGCCGAATTGCCAAGGTTCTTTCCAGACCCATCCCGTTTCCATGTCGGCTTTTTCATAGCCATTGTTTTCATTTTTATTGTTTATATCTTTCTGTTTAAGACTACTTGGGGATTCAATCTTCGCATGGTGGGTTCCAATCCAAGCGCAGCCAAATATGCAGGTATCAATGTTCCCCGCAACATCATCCTGGCCATGACCCTGTCTGGAGCACTGGCCGGGCTGGCGGGAGCCAACGAAGTACTGGGGGTCAACCATGCCCTCTTCGTCGCTTTCTCGTCCGGGTATGGTTTTGACAGTATTGCACTGGCATTGCTGGGAAACAACAACCCGATCGGTGTCGGGCTAGCAGCCTTGCTTTTTGGTACCCTTAACAACGGAGCTACCCGGATGCAGATGGATGCAAGAATCCCGGTTGAGATCATCTCGATCATCCAGGCTATGGTGTTAATGTTCATCGCAGCCCCAGCCATCATCCGCACCATTTACAGGCTGAAAGATTCCAAAGAAAAGGATCAGACTATGGCTGCAACCACGAGGGGAGGCAAATAACCATGCTTAAGAGTCTTGCCATTTCCCAGAAAAAATATGAAGAGGTCTCAAGGACCAAGCAGATCGTCCTTGGGGTCGTTTTCATCCTGATAGGGATCCTAATCCATATCGTTTTCACCAGCAAGGTGGATGCTTCCATGACCACCACATTTGGTCTCAATCCGGGTGGTCAGGAAAAGGTCCTGCCTGATTGGACCATGAATTCATATTACACGTTGCTGGGTTTCTCAGCAGCCTGTATTGTGTTGGGACTGCTGCAAATATTTGTTGGGTTAAAACAGTGGACCAACCGCATCCTGGGTATCCTGATCGGTCTGTTCATCTTCGGATTTTTGATCTGGGGTGCAGCCGGAAAATCATTGAACCTGGAAGGTCTATTGATGACCACCATTCAGAGGGCTGTTCCCATCACACTTGGAGCATTTGCCGGGATCCTGTGTGAAAAATCCGGTATTGTCAACATAGCCATTGAAGGTATGATGTTGTCAGGTGCCCTTGTTGCCACCATTGTGGCTTCCCTTTCACATAATCTTTATATCGGATTGATAGCTGGAATGTTTACCGGGTTATTGCTAGCCTGGCTGCTCGCTCTACTCTCTATTAAGTACAAGACCAACCAGATCATTGCTGGTACGGTAATCAATATCTTTTCGATCGGATTAACATCCTATATATCAGCCAGGTTTGTCCAGCAATATGAGTTTCTGAACAGCCCGGGCACCTTCCCGATCTGGAAGATCCCCCTTCTTTCCAAGATTCCCATCATCGGACCGGTGTTCTTTCAGAACAGTATCTTTGTGTACGCCATGTTAGTCCTGATGGTCGTGATCCATGTAGCTTTGCAGAAAACACGCTGGGGTTTGCGGGTGCGGGCAGTTGGCGAACACCCGAAGGCTGCCGATACTCTGGGCATCAATGTTTTCAAGACCCGCTATATGGCTGTCCTGCTGGGCGGATTGATCGCCGGGCTGGCAGGTGCTTTCTTCACGCTAGGTTCTGTCGGGCGTTTTGACAAATTGATGACCTCTGGCAAGGGCTTCATTGGCTTGGCAGCCATGTTGTTCGGTAATTACACCCCGGCGGGATCCTTCGGGGCGGGCATGCTGTTTGGTTTTGCAGATTCGCTTGGCACCCGCTTGTCCATCTTGAATGTTCCCATCCCGGCGGCTTTTCTATTGATGGCACCCTATGTGGCCACCATGATCCTCCTGGCAGGAGTGGTAGGCAAGAGTACTCCCCCAGCAGCCGATGGCGTGCCCTACGAAAAAGAATGATATTTGTATATTGACATAAAAGAGGAGCTGGGAGCAGCTCCTCTTTTATTATCAGTATTTTCCAAATTCTTGCACGGCATCTACCATGGCCAGGATGTTCTCGGGGGGTACATCATCCATGATGGTATGTACCGATGCCAGCATGTAGCCTCCGCCCGGCGCCATGATGTCGATCACTCGTTTCACTTCCTCCCTTACTTCCTGCGGGCTGCCCATCGGCAGGATGTGGTGGGTGTCCACCGCCCCGCAGAAAGTGAGCTTGTCTCCATATCGGAATTTGATCTCCGGCAGATTGGACATCTTCCCGGCAGAGGTCTGGATGGGATTGAGGATGTCCACACCGATCTCGATGAAATCTGGGATCAGGTCGAACACATCACCGTCGGTGTGGAAAAATACTTTGGCTTTAGTGTGCTCCTTGATGAAAGCAATGTAATCAGCGTGGATGGGTTTCAGGTATTGCCTGTACATCTTGGGCGACATGATCAGGCTGGTTTGTGTGCCTAGATCATCCCCTATCTTGATGATATCAAGGTTGTCCCCTGCTTCTTCAAGGAAATGTCCCATCAGGGTCTTGCACAGGCTGGTGATCTTCTTAAGCAGCGCCACCGCAAATTCTGGTTTTCGAGCCAGGTTCATGACGATTTTATCCATACCCTGCATGGTGAAAGCGCGTTCCAGCGGGAACAGCAGCCATGGCGTGCCAATGATGGCGAATTGGTCCTGTTGGTTCAGTTTACGGGTCTCTGTTTTTACATGGGCGATGCGCGTTGGGTCGTCCATATCCGGCCAGGGATAAGCTTCGATCTCTTCTAGAGTGGTAACTTCGCGCATGGGATGGATGCCGGGAAACCACTGCCCCGGGGATACCTCCTGCTGACCGCTGCCCCAATCGTCAATAAAGGGGTCGTGAGGCGGGCGAGCCTGGTTGCGCTCATAGACCCACTTCGGATACTTATCCAGAACGCCGCGCCCATCTCCGTGTAACCTTTCAAGAATGGCTTCAGAAGGGAGTACTGTGCCCAATTCTGGCCAGTTGTAGATGAATTCGGGTTCAGATTCCAATCCCAGCAGCTTCTGCAAGCGCAGATAAGCATTTAATTTCATGCTGGTGGTATTGCTTGTGCCTATGATGATTGGCACCCGGTCTGGTTCTTGGTGGTTTATACTAGTCTGAACACGTTCACGCGCCGTCATTGTCATGGAAACCTCGGTAAAAAATGATTTATATTACAAAGATTTCAGCATGGTGATCGGATATATAAATCCGTCACCAGTGTTCGAGAGCGAAGTTGTCATTTTATCGTTTGTATTGGATTTCCACTTTTCCTGTCTTAATATCTTCCAGGAGTTGATTGATCTCGGTCAAGACTGCTGGATCTAGCGAATCCTTAAAATAGACACCCAAAACGATGCCGACCCCGCCGTTTTTCAAGGAACCGGTGTAAACATTCCCGGCAAAGGTCCCATTTTTTACCGATTCAATGGTGTCAAAGAACCAGGCATCCACGTTCTTTGCTCCACTGGCCAAGATCTTGCTTCTATATTCAGGAAACATGACCGACCAGTCACCATCCATGCTGACCAGAAGGGCATTTCCCCCGCTGACGGCATCCAGACTACCAAGACCAGCTGCTCCGGCTACTGGTAGGATGATGTCTACCCCCTGGAGAAGAAGTCCACGGGTGATGGATTCTCCTTTATCCCTGTCTCCAAAGTTACCAACCGAAAATCCTTCTCCGGTTGCAGGGTCCCAGCCAAGAAGTTCAACATTCTTGTCATGAGACTGGTTATATTGCATCATGCCCATATAAAAACCATCCATGAAGATAGTTAAATCTGGATAGATCATACCTGCAAATGTGCCGATCTTGCCGGTCTTGGTCTGGGAGGCAGCCAGGTAGCCAAGCAAGAAGGTTGCCTGGTCCATCGCATAAACACTGTTGGCAACATTGGGCAGGACTGGATCGAAATTTGCATCCAACTGGGCAAATTTTTGATCCGGATTAGCTTGCGCGGCTGTCTTGATGGAATCGCTGAAGGTATTGCCAACAGCAATGATAAGATCACAGCCAGCCTCCATCAACTGGCTGATACTTCTGTCAAAACCCTCCTGTTCTGTTTCAAGAAACGAAACTTCCACACCCAGGGTTTCAGCTGCGTCTGTGGTGGCTTTCCAGGTAGCTGCACCAAAGGCGCGATCATCCAATGCCCCGGTCTGGTAAAGATTGCATATCTTGGTAGTATCATCAACGGGTGGTTCCGTGACGGATGCTTCGGTCATTGTGGGTTCAGCAGGTTTGGTGGTTGCTGTTGGTGAGATGTCAGGTGGCTGGGTGATTACTGCAGGTCCACAGGAACTTATCGCAAAGGCCAGGATGAGTAAGGCGGATAAAAACACAGGGCTTTTGCTGGACATGTTGGGTCTCCTTTTTTTTGTTCAGTTCAAGATAATAATTACAAAATTGAATAATAGAATTATAGCGAATTCAATGGAGAGATTCAACCAGATTCTTAATCATTGTTTTTCAATCTTGGAAATTGCTGACTTGCTTTCGAACACCTGCCATGACCAGCCAGGCGATTGCCATGAAGAAGGTGCTGAACAGCCACAACCACCGATATTCA
>Ga0172370_10008553_pt1 | contig 12247 bp, 9 predicted proteins | sample LakKiv5m_FD_114538 | JGI IMG/M metagenome (GOLD analysis project Ga0172370, IMG submission 114538) | Freshwater microbial communities from Kabuno Bay, South-Kivu, Congo - kab_022012_11.5m | ecosystem: Environmental > Aquatic > Freshwater > Lake | place: Democratic Republic of the Congo...
ATCGACCGTCGCGGCCGGCTCTTCCTGTCGCTGAACTACTTCCGTCCGCACGACTGGCCTCGCGACCGCCGCGTGCGGAACCGGTATCACCACCGCATGCTGCTGATCTCGGAGGACGGTGGGTCGACCTGGCGGTTCGCGACCCTCGGCGACCTGCTGGACCGGGGCGACCAGGGCTAGACGCCGCCGCTCGATCCGCGCGCTACATCTCGTAGGTGTCGGGGCGCCGATTCTCGAGCGAGGGTATCTGCGCACGGACCGCGGCGAGCCGGCCGAGATCCAGATCCGCTACGCACACTCCGATCTCGTCGTCGAGAGAAGCCAGCACCGTACCCCAAGGATCGACGATCATGCTGTGGCCGAAGCAGGCTCGCTCGGGGAGATGCTCCCCGGTCTGATCCGGGGCGAGCACGAAGCAGGTGTTCTCGATGGCGCGGGCGCGGACCAGCACCTCCCAGTGGGCGGCTCCGGTGTGGGCCGTGAACGCGGCCGGCGCACACAGCACCTCCGCCCCGCGCAGGGCCAGCGAGCGGTAGAGCTCGGGGAACCGCAGGTCGTAGCAGACCGTCATGCCGAGCGTCACCGGCCTGCCGTCCGCGGCGCTGACGCGCGCGGTCACGACCTCCGCGCCGGGCGCGACCTCCCGTGACTCGCGATAGACCACCGTCCCGGACGTCACGTCGAACAGGTGGATCTTGCGGTAGACGGCATGCACGGCACCGTCCGGCGCGAACAGCACCGAGGTGTTGTAGACGCGGTCCGACTCCGGCGACGGCTCGTAGACAGACCCGGCGAGCAGCCAGATCCCGCGCCGCGCCGCGACCGCGGCCAGCGCCGCGTTCGACGCACCGTCGGGCTGCTCGGCGCCAGCCAGGATGCCCTCTCGCGAGCCCTTGAAGGCCCAGGTCTCGGGCAGCGCCACAAGGGTGGCGCCAAGATCGGCCGCGGCCTCGAGGAGCTCGGTGGCGACGCGCACGTTGCCGGCCACGTCGCCGCGCGTGTTCATCTGGACGCACGCGGCGCGCAGAACGCCGGTGCTCGCGCCGGCGTCTCCCGCGCCGCCGTCGAGCGGTCGGGTCACGCGCCGTCCCCGGCGGCGCAGGCCATCAGGGACAAGAGCTCGTAGGCCACCGTGGCGGCGAACGTAGCGGTCAGGCTGCTGCTGTCGAGCTCCGGGACCACCTCGACCACGTCTGCGCCGGCCAGGTCGAGTCCGCGACAGGCACGCAACAGCGCAAGCGCCTGCATCGAGGTCGGCCCTCCCACTTCCGGCGTGCCGACGGCCGGGGCGAACGCGGGGTCGACGAAGTCGACATCGACGGTGACGAAGGCCTTCCCGTTCGCTCTCTCGACCGCCGCGGCCACCACGCCGGTGCCCAGCTGCGCGAGATCGTCCCACGGGACGACGGTGAAGCCCACCTCCCGTGCCTGGTCATACTCGTCCGGCACATCGAGTCCGCCTCGCATGCCGAGGAGCGACGAGCGCGTCGGATCGACCACGCCCTCGTCCACGGCGCGACGGATGGCCGTGGAGTGGATGTGACGCTCCCCTGCGCTGGTGTCCAGCGCGTCGGTGTGTGCCCCGAAGTGCACAAGGGCGATCGGGCCGTGCCGCTTCGCCGCGGCCCGCAACTCCGCCAGCGTCACGAGATGGTCGCCACCGATACCCAGAGGCACCGCACCGGCATCGTGCACGCCGCGCAGCGCCTCCTCGATGCTCGTGAGACTCCGGTCGGTGAACCCGGCGACGACGCGCGCGTCACCGGCATCCACGACGGATAGCCGGTCGAAGACGGCTACCCGCTGCGCCGGGTTGTACGACGGATGCAGGGTCAGTGACGCTTCCCGCACGGCACGCGGACCGAACCGGGCCCCGGTACGGACCGCAAGACCGGTGTCGAAAGGCAGCCCCATGACGGCCACGTCGACGCCGTCGTACACGGCGACGTGCGGGAGACGCAGGAACGTCGTGACGCCGGCGACCCGCGGCAGTGGCGACTCACCCGCTCCGGAAGGCCCGAAGCCCTTCATCTTCGCCTCCTTTCGTGACACTGGTCCGTACCCGCGCTAGTGTACTGTGTAATCGCTGCGCGGACCGTGAAGACGTCGCGGTGATGAGCGACGGGTGGGGCATGGGGCGCCCCACGACAGCCTGCTGGAGGGACCATGCCGGGCGAGCGGATCCGTGTCCTCGTGGTCGATGACGACGCCGACCTGGCGACGACGGTTGCAGCTGCGCTGGAGACGGACGGGTACGAGGTGTTCACCGCCGACAGCGGAGAAAAGGGGCTGGAGCTCGCCTACACCCGGCATCCCAACCTGGTGCTCCTCGACGTGATGATGCCGGGCATGGATGGCCACCAGGTCTGCCGAGAGCTTCAGTTCGGCTACACGAAGGACATCCCCGTCGTCTTCCTCTCCGCCAAGACGGACCTCGCCCACATGATGGAAGCCAACCGCGCCGGCGCTTCCGCCTACATCACCAAGCCCTTCAGCACCGCGCATCTGCGGCAGACCGTCCGCAACGTCTTGCGCGATGCCAGCGTCTACTACGACGAGATCACGAGTCTCCCCACCCTCGCCAACATCCAGGTCGAGGTGCAACGAGAGCTCTTCGACCACAACCAGCTCGGTATCATCTACGTCACCTTGGACGGCGTGCATGCGCTGGAGCAGATCCAGGGGTTCGAGGTCGTGGACGACGTCTTCCGTGTCATCGGCGAGCGCCTGCAGGAGGCCAAGGGCCGGCTCATCCGCAGCGAGGATTTCGTCTCGATCTCGAGCCTCGGCAACGCCTTCCTCATCGTGCTCGCGCCATCCCGGGAGCGGCACTTCGTCACCGACGAGGACCTGCTGTCGATCAAGCTGCGTCTCGAGAGGGAACTGGTCGACCGCCTCGAGGAGGACATCGAGAGCCACCTGTTCGCCAAGATCGACCTGTTCGTCGGCTTCGCCCGCCTGTCGCAGTCCCCCAAGGTCAGGTTCAGGCGCGCGCTGCTCGACGCCATCGCGCGCGCCACCCGGTCCATCCAGATCGAGCGTGACGAAGCGACGTGCAGGCTGCGCGAGGAGTTCGATCAGGTGATCACCCAGGAGCAGGTGACGTGCGTCTTCCAGCCTATCGTCGCTCTCGACGACTACACGGTCCTCGGCTACGAACTGCTCGCCCGTGGACCCATCGAGAGCCAGCTTCACCGGCCTGACGCGTTGTTCGGAGTCGCCCGCGACGCAGGTCGCGTGTCCGAGCTCGACCGGCTCTGCAGACTGATGGCCGTCCGCGGCAGCTCGACGCTGCCGGCGCACTACCTCCGGTTCATCAACACCGAGCCGGTCGATCTCTTCTTCCGGTCCAGAAGCAACCTCTTCGTCGAGGAATTCGTCGAGGCCACCCCGGTGAAACTCCGGGAGCAGACTGTCATCGAACTCACGGAGAACAGCGTCATCGACGATTTCGACCACATGCGGGACATCGTACGCCGCCTGCGAAGCAGCGGTTTCCGGATCGCCATCGACGACGCCGGGGCCGGTTATGCGGGACTGCAGACGATGGTGGAGATCGAGCCCGACTTCATCAAGCTCGACATGTCGCTGATCCGCAAGATCGACGAGTCGATCGTGAAGCAGAAGCTCGTGCGGACGCTTCGGGACTTCTGCGTCGCTGCAGACATCACACTGATCGCCGAAGGCATCGAGAATCAGGACCAGCTCGAGACCCTGCGTGAACTCGGCGTCTCACATGGACAGGGCTTCCTCTTCGCTCATCCGGGCTCTCCCTACCCGCTCCGACGGACGTATCCTCCGCAGGACCCACCGGTCGCGGATGCTCCGGTCGGCGCCGACCCCACGCCGCCGATCTCACCGCCGCCGGTCTCACCGCCTCCGGACTGACGCGCCCGGCGGCGGCGCTCGCCGCGCGGCCATCGCGCAGGGCGGCCAGGTGTGCTACACTGCCGCGCACTGTGATGAGCCCCGACGCCGACAGCACGCGCTCCACCTCGCGCCCCCGGCGTCGCTGGCTCTGGCGCGCCTAGCGCGCCCTGTCTCGACACCCCGCGCGGGCCCCGCCCGCACTCTCTTGACCACACCGTGGTCGTCCCGTCCCCGAGCAGGGAGCACCGGACCAGTGCACCTTCACACCCAGACACACCGTCCGCAGATGCGTCATTCGAGAGGAGGTCGGTCATGAGCGAGTACAAGAAGAAATTCGTCCTTGACGAGGAGAGGATCCCCAAGGCGTGGTACAACATCGTGCCCGACCTGCCCGTTCCGCCTCCGCCACCGCTCAACCCGGCGACCATGCAGCCGGCCGGCCCCGACGACCTCGCGCCGATCTTCCCACCGAGCATCATCGCGCAGGAGGTCTCGGCGGAGCGGTACATCGAGATCCCCGAAGAGGTCCACCAGATCTATCGCATCTGGAGGCCGACGCCGCTCATCCGCGCCACCGGCCTCGAGAAGGCGCTCGACACGCCGGCCAAGATCTTCTACAAGCACGAGGGCGTCAGCCCCGCCGGGTCGCACAAGAGCAACACGGCCGTCGCGCAGGCCTACTACAACAAGCTCGACGGCACCACACGCCTCGCCACGGAGACCGGCGCCGGCCAGTGGGGCAGCGCGCTCAGTATGGCCTGCCAGATGTTCGACCTCGAATGCATGGTCTACATGGTCAAGGTCAGCTACCAGCAGAAGCCGTATCGCCGGAGCATGATGCAGCTCTGGGGCGGCAAGGTCATCCCCAGCCCCAGCGACCAGACCAACGCCGGCCGTGCCGTCCTGGCGGAGGATCCCGACTCGCTCGGCAGCCTCGGCATCGCGATCAGCGAGGCCGTGGAAGACGCCGTCACGCACCCCGGCTCCAAGTACGCCCTCGGCAGCGTGACCAACCACGTGCTGCTGCACCAGACGATCATCGGCGAGGAGTGCATCCTGCAGACGCAGGACGCCGACGCCTACCCGGACGTCGTCGTCGGCTGCGTCGGCGGCGGCTCGAGCTTCGGCGGCATGGCGTTCCCCTTCCTGCGCGAGAACCTCGCCGGCAAGACGAAGACGCGCCTCGTGGCCGTCGAGCCCACCGCCTGCCCGTCGTTCACCAAGGGCCAGTTCCGCTACGACTTCGGCGACGAGGCCCAGACAACCCCGCTGTTCAAGATGTACACGCTGGGCCACGACTACATGCCGCCCGGCATCCACGCCGGCGGCCTGCGCTATCACGGCATGGCGCCGCTGCTCAGCCACGTGTACGACCTCGGGCTGCTCGAAGCCGTGTCGGTCGCACAGACCAAAGTCTTCGAGGCGGCGCAGCTGTTCGTCAAGACCGAGGCCATCGTACCGGCGCCGGAGAGCGCGCACGCGATCCTCGCGGCGATCGATGAAGCGCTGAAGGCCAAGGAAGAGGGCGTGAGCCGGAACATCCTGTTCAACCTCACCGGCCACGGCCTACTCGACCTCGGCTCGTACGACAGGTACCTGAGCGGCGAGCTGGAGGACTACGACCATCCGGAAGAGGCGATCGCGGCATCGATCGCCAAGCTGCCGCAGGTGGACTGAGAAGACGGAGGGCGGGGGAGCGGCGATCGCCGCTCCCCCGCGCAGTCAGTCGGACAGAGGCAACCGCACGGTGAAGAGTGCGCCGCCGCCCGGCGCGTCGTCGACCGTGATGGTGCCGCCGTGCGCCTCGACGAGCGCCCGGCAGATGGCCAGCCCGAGACCGGCGCCGGGCGTTCCGCGGGCGCCCTGGGAACGGTAGAAGCGGTCGAAGATGAAGGGCCGGTCGATGGGGTCTATCCCCGGCCCCTCGTCGGAGACGCTGAAACGCGCCCACGGGCCCCGAGACGAGAGCGTGCCGGTGGGCGCCGGCTGACCCTCGCCGGCCGAACCCGGAGGCTCCTCGTCACGCCCGGTCGACAGCATCACGTGGCCATCGCTCGGCGTGAACTTCAACGCGTTGTCCAGAAGGTTCACGAGCACCTGCAACAGGCGATCGCGGTCGGCGATGACCGCAACGTCCTCGCAGTCGGTCTCGAGGCGGACGCCTTTCGCCGCATAGGCGGTCTGCACCCGGTCGACGGCATCCGCGGCGAGACCGGCCAGCTCGACCCGCTGGTGCTCGATCCCGAGGTCCTCACTCTCCAGCTCGTTGAGGCTGCGCAGCGCCCCGAGCAGCCGGCCGAGACGCTCGACCTCCTCACCGATCACTCGCAGGTTCTCCGGCGTGGCCGGAAGCACACCGTCCTCAAGCGCCTCGACGCGCGACTGGATCGTCGCCAGCGGCGTGCGCAGCTCGTGCGAGAGGTCGCTGGTCATGTCGCGCCGCCACTGCTCGTCGCGGGCCAGCCTGTCGGCCATGGAGTTGAAGGCCGCGGCCAGCGCCCCGACCTCGTCGTTGGCGCGGGGAGCCACCCTCACGTCCAGATTGCCGCCGGTCACGTCGGCGGCCGCGTCGGTGAGCTCCTCGAGCGGGCCCGTGATGCGCCGGCTCACGAGGAGACTGACGAGCAACGCGAGCGCACCGGCGAGCCCGGCGGCGAGCAGCAGGTTGCGGATGAGAGCACTCTGGTAGGCGGACTCCGCCGCCGCGCGAGCGCCTCGCGGCATGTAGACCTCGGCCGTCGCCACCTGCACGCCGTCGACGGTGATCGGATAGCTCTGCAGCTTGAACTCAGCCGGGCTCAGCGAAGTCACCTGAGGAGCCGGGGAACTGCTCGGGGGGCCGCCGCCGGAGCCGCTGCCCCAACCCTGCCCGTAACCGCCGCCCGCGCCCTGGTTCTGGTGACGCCCCTGCACGGTGAACAGCAGTTGCCCCTCCGGCGAGTACACTGCGACGTCGACGTTGTTGAGCGTGGCCACGCGACTCAGAGCGTAGATGGCGGTCGCGTCCCAGCCGTCGGGCGCGCGGTACGTCTCGGTCAGCGTCCGCACGACCGCCTCGTTGCGTGCGCCCTGCACGTCGCTCAGGTAGCTGTCGAAGCGGCGCGACCCCGAGTAGCTGACGATGATCGCCACGGCCACGATGGCCAGCACCGCGACGGCCAGATGCGTGATCGCCAGACGGAACCGCAGCCCACGCCTCACCGTTCGTCCTCCGAGAACGAGTAGCCGCGCCCGTACACCGTCAGCACCAGGCGCGGCGAGCGCGCGTCGTCCCCGAGCTTACGCCGCAGGTTCTTGATGTGCGCGTCGATCGTGCGCTCATAGGGTTCGAACTCGTAGCCCTGCACCCGCTCCACCAACTCTGCTCGCGTGTACACCCTGCCCGGGAACCGGGCCAGCGCCTGGAGCAGACGGAACTCGGATTCGGTGAGATCCACGACGACGTCGTCGAGAGTCGCGCGCCTGCGTGCACTGTCGATGACCAGCCGCCCGCCGGCGCGCTCGAGCACGTCGGCCTGCGGCTCGTCGCCGGGACGCGCGCGACGCAGCAGCGCCCGCACGCGCGCCGTGAGCTCGCGCGGGCTGAACGGCTTGGTGATGTAGTCGTCGGCCCCGAGCTGCAGCCCGCGCACCAGATCTTCTTCCGCGTCCTTGGCGGTGAGCATGATGATCGGCACGTCCGATCCGGCCCGCAGACGCCGGCACACGTCTTCACCCGGCATCCCCGGCAGGCCGAGATCGAGGATCACGAGGTCCGGTCGGCGACGGGCGGCCAGCTCGAGAGCCTCTTCGCCCGTCGCCGCCCGATCGACCGCGTGCCCTTGCCCTTCAAGGTAGCTCTGCACCACCTCGGCGATACGGGATTCGTCCTCTACGACCAGGATGCGGGCGGGTCCATTCATGCGGCCATCATACCCGCCTGGGAGTGACCCCGACCCCCGGCGTTCCGTACCGCCGTCCTTCTGATAGGATGCACGGCACGCCCAAGGAGGTCGTCCTGCCCAACCTGAAGGTGTACCGAGCCGCCTGGGTCGTCGCGGCGGTCCTTGTCGTCGTCTCCCTCTTCACCCTCGGAGGCCCCGGCACACCCAAGCTCAACCCGGACCCGCCGTCGTTCGACGGTCAGGCGGCGGCAGCCTCCCTCGATACGATCGTCGAGGAGTTCCCGCAGCGAGTCGCCGGCACCGACCCCGACAACCGAGCCGGTATCTGGGTCGATGAGCAGTTCCGACGGGCGGGTCTGGAGACGCACATCGACGGCTTCGCAGCGACCGTCAACGGCAAGGACGTCGCACTGCAGAACGTCTGGGGGATCGCCCAAGGGGGGACCCAGGGCGCGATCATGCTCGTCGCGAACCGCGATATCGCGCCCCTGGCCACCCAGGGGGCGGGAGACAACGCCTCGGGAGTCGCCGCGCTCATCGAGCTGGCGAGGGCCTTCACGGTCACCGCCCACGACCATGACATCATCTTCCTGTGCACGACCGGCGACTCGTTCGGCGCCCTCGGTGCGCACGCTTTCGTGGAAGAACATCAGATCGACGACCTCCTCGCCGTCATCGCTCTCCGCGATGTCGCGAAACGGGACACCGACGGTGTCGGCCTCGACGGCTGGAGCCCCGACCCGAAGACGGCTCCTCCGTGGCTCTGGCTGCTCACGGCTCCGGCGGCCAGACGCGACGCCAACCTCGACACGCAGTTCCCGACCGTCCCGGCCCAGGTCCTGCGACTGGCCGTACCCACCAGCGCCGGGAGTCAGGGACCCTTCGTCGCCGCCGGCGTGCCTGCGATCACCGTTTCGGCAGCCGGACCCCCGACGCCGACGCAGGCGGACACCCTCGACAACGTCTCGACCGAGACGCTGACCAGCATCGGGACCGCGGTCCAGAACATGGTCATGGCAATCGACGCGACCAGCGCCCCGGGAGCCGGTAGCGGCGGGACGATCTTCCTCACGCGCAGGGCCACGCTGCCCGGCGGCGCGCTCGCGATGATCCTCGCCGCGTTCCTGCTGCCGCTGCTGGCGGTGACCGTCGATCTCTTCGCTCACTGTCGAAGAGAGCGGGTCGCGCTGCGCCCGGCGCTCACGCGTGCCGGTCTCCACCTGGCGCCCTGGCTCATCCTCATCGCCATCGTCTTCTTCGCCAATCTCATCGGCCAGCTGCCGCGCAGTCCGGACGCGGTCATCCCTCCGGAATCGGGGCTGGCGGCCAGTCCTCGCTACCTGCGCGTGGTGATCCTGGTGGCCGTCGTACTGGCTGCCTACGCGTATGCGGTCGCCGTCGAACGACGCATCGAGCGGCGAGTCCTCACCGATCCCCGGGCGACCATCTTCGTGTCCCACCTCCTGCTCGTCGCCATCGCCCTGCTCGCACTCCTGATCAACCCGTACGCGGTGCTCCTTGTGCTGCCGGCCGCGGTCCTCTGGCCGCTCGCCAAGCCCGGCGGCTGGGCAAGGTCGATCCTGCCCGTCTACCTCGGTCTCGCCATGGTCCCCTTGCCGCTCGTCTACTTCGGACTGCGACTCGAGATCGGATGGAAGGTCTGGTGGTACTTCTTCCTTCTCTTCGAGAACCGCACGATCCCGACCGTCGTGGTCCTGCTGGCCGTCCTCTTCCTCTCGACCGCGGGCGTGCTGGCGCACACGCTCCACGAACGCGGACTCGCTCCGGGAGCCCTGTCTTGGCCGGCGATCGATCGTCGCGGCGCGGACAGGCCGAGCGATGCGGACTGGGCGGCGGCCACGAAGGTCGAGCGCCGCCGCGGCACGGGGCCGCGGCGGCGGCGGCGGGCACGCAAGCGCTAGTTCCCCCCGGCGTCGCTCGGACACTCGTGACTCAGTAGTCCTCCTGGGAGAGGGACTCGTCGATCGTGGTGTCGGTCTCGGCGTCGAACTCGACGCTCTCGGCGGTCGGCACAGGCTTCTCGCCGCTGTCACGCGAGAGAAGCGCAGCCTCGCCGCTCATCATCGCGTCGAAGGCCTTGGCCTTCAGACGAGCCCGGGTCTCCTCGATGCGCCGCCGCATCTCGGCCTGGTCGATGGCGCCGCCTTCACGCGCCGGCGCCTCGGGAGCCGGCTGTTCCCCGGCCGACACATCGTCGACGGGGATCGCCGCGGCCGACGCGGCCTCCACCGGGGTGGCGACTTCCGGAGCCTCCGCCACCGCTTCAGTGACGACCGGAGGCGTGACGATCGGCTCCGCCTCCATGACCGGCGCGGGCGCCGAGACGTCGGCGGGTTCCGCGACGGGTGCGGGTTCCGCGACGGGTGCGGGTTCCGCGTGGGAGACGGTGATCTCGGCCGCCGTCTCCGATTCCGCCCGGACGGGGGTCTCGTCGACGACCGGCTCATCGTAATCGATATCCCAAGCGTGGCGCACCTCGGGTGAGGGCACTTCCGCGACGGGCTCCGCCTCAACTGCCTCCGGCTCGGCGAACGACCCTTCGGGGAGCGTCGGACCCTCGACGCCGACCACTTCGAGAACGACGTCCTCCGTGACGAGCTCCGCTGTGGCGGCTTCGGCGACCGCCTCTTCGGCCACGACTTCAGCCACCTCGGCTTCGGCGACGGCTTCGGCTGCCGCGGCTTCAGCGACGCCTTCTTCGGCGACGGCTTCGGCCACCTCGGCTTCGGCGACCGCCTCTTCGGCCACGACTTCAGCCACCTCGGCTTCGGCGACGGCTTCGGCTGCGACGGCATCCGACACGATCGCCTCTACCACGGCCGCCTCCGCGATGAGCTCCGCCTCCGCAGCTTCGACGACCGCCTCGCCGGCTACGACTTCGGCGGCGCCGGCTTCGACCACGACGTGCGCGATCTCACTCTCCGGGACGCTGAACGGTTCGGCGATCTCAGTCTCCACCGCGGCACGTGTCTCCCGGATCCGGGCTTTGAGGTCTTGGGCCACAGGCGCCTCCGCGGCGATAGGCGACTCCACTGCCTCCCGCACGGGCCGTTCAGGCTCGGCCGGGGGAGGAGTCTCCGTCACCACCGCCGCCTCGGGGCCAGCCCAGTCGCGCTCGCTCTCAGGCTGGGGATACACGTCCGGCGCCGCCGGCAGAAGCCTGCCCGTCGCGCCACCGATCAACTGCTCACGCAGCTCACGCCCACTCTTCGGGGCGAACAGCAACGCGATGGCCGCCCCGATCGTTATCCCGAGCAGGAACCTGATCAGCTTCATCGCCGCCTCCTTGCCGCTGCCCAGCGTTTCACCGGCCACACGAGCGCACGAAGCCGATGCAGTGTACGTCGGAAGAACCGAGCTCGGACTTTACCAGTCTACCGCCCTGTATACGGTGGCCGGAGGGACAGTCCTCCACCGCGCCTCAGGCCAGGCGCTGCGCGGTCACCGTGTCGTCTTCACCGGAAGACAGCAGCACGACCCAGCGGGAACCCCACTTCTCGCTCACCCGCACCGCCGCCTCGGTCAGCGCGCGACTCACGTCCTGCCCGACGAACGCCATGAGTGGGAGCATCGGGCGGTGCTCGATCTGCACGCGCACGCCGTCCTCGCTCTGCTTGAGCAGGATGGGCTCGGCGCTGAGCGCCCGAAGGCTCTCGACGCTTGCCGGCGTCAGACGAAGTGATGCCCGTGCGCCCCCGAACACGGACGAAGACTCGTCGAGGTCGCGTTTGACGCGGCGCGCGAAGAACCAGACGGCGACGAGCGCCGCCAGCGCCGTGACGAGAAACACCAATACCCAGACATAGGCGCTACCCATCGCGGCCTTCCTCGATCTCGCGCTCACACGCAGCATGGTCCACCGCCCGCCGCCTTGTCTCTGCCAGGCGGGCGGCCATCTCGCTCTCGATTCCCCGTATCGGCACGTAGTAGCGCCGGCCTGAGAGCTCGTCCGGCAGGTACTGCTGGTCGACCCAGCCGCCGCGTGCGTGCGGATACGTGTAGCCCACGCCGTGCCCGAGCTCCTTCGCGCCGCGATAGCTGCCGTCGCGCAGGTGCGGCGGCGGTGGCCGGTTGCCTTCCCGCCGCACGTCGTCGAGCGCCGCGTCGACGGCCGTGTACGCGGCGTTGCTCTTGGGCGCCAGCGCCAGGTAGGCCGCCGCCTGGCTCAGGTTTATGCGGCACTCCGGCAGCCCGACGAACTCGACCGCCCGCGACGCCGCGATCGCGACCTGCAGCGCCTGAGGGTCGGCGTTGCCGACGTCCTCGCTGGCGAAGACGATCATGCGGCGGGCGATGAACTTGGGGTCCTCGCCGCCGGCGACCATCGAGGCCATGTAGTAGATCGCCGCGTCCGGGTCGCTGCCGCGCATGCTCTTGATGAACGCCGAGACGGTGTCGTAGTGGGAATCCTCGCGGTCGTACGACACCGGGGACTTCTGCGCGGCGTCGCGCAGATCGGCGACGGTGAGCGC
>Ga0172370_10008555_pt1 | contig 12247 bp, 12 predicted proteins | sample LakKiv5m_FD_114538 | JGI IMG/M metagenome (GOLD analysis project Ga0172370, IMG submission 114538) | Freshwater microbial communities from Kabuno Bay, South-Kivu, Congo - kab_022012_11.5m | ecosystem: Environmental > Aquatic > Freshwater > Lake | place: Democratic Republic of the Congo...
AACTGCCGCAGGCATGCAAAGCGAGCTGAACTTAGTGATTCCCTCTTTCGTGCGCCGCGCAAACGACAAATACGGAATTTCAACGCAAGCATACATGAACGAAACAAAGGCAGGTGTTGCAAAAGCACTCGCAACCTATGAACTAAACGAAAGCACAAACGCACGCACGGATGCAGGCGCAAATGCAAATTCTCATGTAGCCGGCGTTGAATTAGTGCATTACGATATAGACGCAGAGGACAAACTGCTCGCAGCAATCCTCTTTGAGCACTCGGAAAAATCCCTTGCAGAGCTTTACGCATTTGCGCAAAAGATGCCAAAAGAGGAGAAAGAAAAGCTCCTGCTTGCATACACGGGCTCTAGGCAAAACCGCCGCCAACAGCCCTCCCGCGCATTTGAAAATGCCCACTACTGCTGCTCCCTGTGCGGCAATTTTGGAATGTACAGGGACTTGCACCGCCACCGCATTCTCACGCAGCAGAGGCAGCTCCTCTCAACGCAGCACGGCTTTGACATGCCATCCGAACTTGCAGAATACGGCTTTGAAAAAGAAGCAATGGACGCAGTTGAAAATGCCGCCTCCCTGCAAATGCGCATGAAGGAAAAGATGCCCCAAGAGGCGCAATACGCAATTCCAATGGGTTATCGGCTTCGCTGGTACATAAATATGAACTTGCGCGAGGCATTCCACTTCATTGAGCTTCGTTCCATGCCCCAAGGCCACATTGATTATCGCAGGATGGCGCAGCAAATGTACCTCAAGATAAAGGAAGTGCACCCTCTTTTCGCATCAGGCATGAAATTCGTTGACATGAGCAGCTCTGGGCTGGAAAGGCTTGATGCTGAAAAGAAAACCGACAAGAAATTAGAGGAGCTCAAGAAAAAATACGGAAAATAAGACAAAGCTCTTCGGTTTCGAAGAGGGGTTGAAACCCTCAAGGGGGCTCTGGGAAACGATAAGTTCCACTTATGGGATGGGCCTGCAGGGAATCGAACCCCGAGTCTCTACTGTGTGAGAGTAGCGTCTTAACCATTCGACTACAGGCCCAATGCATTGTTTATGAAAAACAATGCTAAAAAACGTTTGTGCGCACCGAATTTAATCAGTGCTCCAGGTTATCATCATCAAATCAGCAAACCTGCTTTTCATCAATAAGTGCATTTTGGGGCAAGGCCCTATATTAGCATATCTTTTTAAGCCTCAAAATTCACTTGCAATTGCATGATGGCATGCACAAGCCGCACGCGCGGCATAGTATATTCAAACAAGCCAGGCTTGCCTTTTACTGCAAATCTGGCTGCCCTTCCCGGGCACTCGGCATTCAATACTGCATCAAAAAGCGTGCTTTTGGAAGGCCTTAGAAAATCCTACAAATGGCAAATGCACGAAGGCAGCCTTCCCCTGCCTGCGGACAAAATGCTGGAAAGCGCGTATGAAGCGGGGCTAAACCTACAAAACCTGGTTGCAGGAAAAATCTTTGTTGATTTGGGGTCAGGAAGGGAACGGCTTCCCTCTTCAGTGGCATTTGCAAAATCCCTGGGCGCAGCAAGCTATATCGGTGTTGACGTGTGCTTCCCAGACGACCCCATTCAGATGCTTTCCCCACTTGGCGCAACGGCATCCGTAATGGGCATCCTTTTGGTAGAAGCAAACATGCTGGATTTTTTGCAGCTTGTCCCGCCTTCAAGCCCCGTAGTGGCAATGATGAACTTAATAACCGGAGACAGGGAGCTCTATTTTCCATCGGGTTTTGCATATGATTTTTTTTGCAATGCAGTTGCAAAAGAGCTCACGCGCATAGTGCAGCCCGGCGGGCTTGCATTTGGCATGTCTTCCGCTGCTTTTGCGGAACTTCCTGCAAAGAGCTGGCGCTCAAGCAAGGAAGGCGGCACCTTCTTTGCATTAAGAGTGCAATAACTGCAAACGCACACAGTTTTTCAATGCAACCGCTTTGTCCGCTCAAAGCCCGGCTTCTTTTTTCAGGAGTGCTGCCTTGTCAGTCTTTTCCCAAGTGAACTCCGGCTCTTCGCGCCCAAAGTGCCCATATGCAGCAGTTTTCTTGTAAATCGGCTTTCTCAGCTGCAAATCCTGTATTATCTGACCTGGCTTAAGGCGGAAGTGCTTCCTTATGAGCGGCTCAATTTTCTCTTTTGCAATTTTCTCAGTGCCAAACGTGTCAATGAATATTGAGACCGGCTCCGCAACCCCGATTACATACCCAAGCTGCACTTCGCATTTGCTCGCCAAGCCAGCAGCAACAATATTTTTTGCAATGTGCCTTGCCATGTAGCAGGCACTTCTGTCCACTTTTGTGGGGTCTTTTCCAGAGAAGCACCCTCCTCCATGTGCAGCCATTCCCCCGTAAGTGTCTACAATGATTTTCCTGCCTGTTACTCCAGTGTCTCCCGCAGGCCCCCCTAGTACGAATCTTCCAGTCCCGTTCACAACTACCTGCGTCTGCTCGTTGTAGTATTTCCCAAGCACTGGCTTTACAACGTGCTCAATGAGGTCTGCCTTTATTTTTTCCACCTTGAGCTCCTTTCCTTCAAACACATCATCGTGCTGCGCCGCAATCACAACAGTAGTTACTCTCTGCGGCTTGTGCTGCTCGTCATACTCAACAGTTACCTGCGTTTTCCCGTCAGGGCGAAGGTATGGCAGCTCTTTGCTCTTTCTCACGCTTGTAAGCCTGTGCGCAAGCTTGTGCGCAAGTGAAATGGGGAGAGGCATAAGCTCCGGTGTCTCGTCCACCGCATACCCAAACATTATTCCCTGGTCGCCTGCCCCGATATTCTCTAAGTTCTCTTCCTTAACTCCCTGTGCAATGTCAGGGGATTGCGCATGTATGGACACCATTACCCCGCTTCCCTTGGAGTCAAAATAATATTCCGGCTTATTGTATCCAATCCCGTCAATTGTTTTCCTTATTATTCCCTCAACATCCGCATATCCCTTAGTTGTAACTTCCCCCGCAACCACGATAATGCCCGTTGTTACAAGCGCCTCAACCGCAACGTGGGACTGCGGGTCCTGCCTTATGAGCTCATCCAGTATCGCATCTGAAATCTGGTCGCACACCTTGTCCGGGTGCCCCTCTGTTACTGACTCTGACGTGAAAAGGTATTTTCCCATAAACTCACCTGAAAGTAGAGGCGCAGGCATCCTATAAATAGATTCCTGCATTTTTTATTCCAAAAGGAATAAGCGCTCCGTGCCTGCGGGCTTACCACCCATAATGCTCTGCCCTTGAATACTCAAACGCCTTCATCGCGCTCACAAACCCTTTCCCAAAGAGCGCAGGGTTTTTCATGAGCACATTCGCACCTATTTTCATTGCAGTAAGAGGCGGCACAGTGCTTATGTCCGCAGGCAGCACGCTTCCCACCTGCCCAAGTTCCGCATCCGACATCGCATAAAGCGCGTTTTTGCCCTTCATAATTTTCCCATAATCCGGAAATTCCGCCTTCCACATATTCTCATATTGCGAGAAGAACCCTTCGCTATAATTCCCCGCGCTTATTGCCTTCATCGCAACTTCAGCCGCCATTTTCCCGCTCATCATCGCAAGCTGCGTGCCACCCTCAAATAGCGGAGAAGTAAATCCTGCTGCATCCCCTATGAGAAGCGCCCCTCCTGCATAAGTTTTTGCAGCAGGGCCTGATACAACAATCGCGCCCCCGAAAGTCCTCTTTATTTTCTTTCCTTCCCATCCCATTTTCTTTACAAATTCCTTGAGCTTTGCACCTGCATTGAAATTCGCCCTGCCCTTAGCTTTTGCAGACAGCCCCACATTCGCGCTCCCGTTTTCTTTTGGTATCATCCAAAGATACCCTTCGGGCGCGTATTGAGGCCATATGTAAAAGTCCAAAAGCCCCTCTTGTGGAATATCCTCAATCTCAAACTGTATGCCGCTTGCAATCTGGTGCATCTGCCCAATCTGCAGTTTCCTAAGAAGAAATCCCATGTACCCGCTTGCATCTATGAGAACTTTTGCTCCCATTTCCCCCCTGCTTGTCTTTAGCATCCATCCGTCCGAATTCCTCTTTTCCACTTCATTTGCGCGCACCCCAAGCTCAAATTTTGCCCCATTCTGCTGCGCAAGCGATGCAATGTGCTGCTCAAATACTTGCTTGTGAAGCACATATCCGCCTTCATACGCAACAGTTTGCGTATTATTAGGGAATACAATGCGAACGCCTTTCACCTCTGCAGCAATAGCCTCTTTTGGAAGCTCAATCTCCATCCTTTTTAGCGCAAGCGAGGAGAGGCATTCTCCGCAGTGCACTGGCTCGCCTATTACTGGGTGCTCCTCAACTACGGCTACCTTGAGCCCATACTGGCCGCACTTTAGCGCCGCAAGCGTGCCTCCAGGCCCAGCCCCTATTACAACAACGTCAAACTCATCCATATGCTGCATTTATGCAAATCAATTCTTTTAATCTCTTGCATAACATTTGCGCTCATCAGTCCCAAAATACAATAGCCGTTTATAAAAGTTGCACACGCCTTTCCCACTGTTGAGGATATGGCAAAAAAGAAGCTCAAAAAAAGCATTCTCGCTTACGTGAAAAAGAACGCGCCAAAGAATGCGGACGTGTCCGTGATAGTGCCTACCCTAAACGAGGAAAAATACCTTGGGCGCTGCCTGAATTCCCTGAGGCAGCAGCGCTATTTTGGCACGTACGAAATAATTGTCGCGGACGGCTATTCCACAGACAAGACGCGCGAAATCGCAAAAAAATACGCTGACAAAATAGTGATAGAGCACACGCGCACAATCGCGTCAGGGCGCCAAGCAGGCGCAAGCGTCGCCTCCGGCAAAATAATCGTATACACCGGTGCGGACGTAATCGTGCCCGAAGACTGGCTCGCAAGGATTTGTGCGCCCTTTGCAGACAAGAATGTGTCCGCAGCGTTCGGCAGCCTCATCCCTTATGATGGCACAGCGTTCGACGACGTGCTCTGCAAGCTCGTGCTAAATCCAATGGCAGGCCTGCTGCATGCGCTTGGCTTCATATACGTGTACGGGGACAACATGGCATTCAAAAGAAAGGCATTTGACTTAATCGGCGGATTTAACGTTGACCTCGTAACAGCAGAGGACACGGACATAATGAAGCGCGTGTGCTCCACAGGAAAAGTGGAATACGTGCCCAAAGCGCAGGTTCTCTTTTCCATGAGGAGGGTGCGCAAATGGGGCTATGCGCATTACATTCTATTTCACACAATAAACTTCTTCCGTGCGCACCTTACGGGAAAGGCATTTGAGAAATACGAGCCAGTAAGGTAAGCATTAAATATTTGCTACGCGCATAACAGATTGGTTTGAATGGGAAACGACGATTTGATTTACGTACGGAGCAAGGAGGAAAACCTTGTAAACAAGCAGCTTGTCACTTATTCTGTTGTTGCGGTTCCAAAAGAAAGAGAGGCAGAGCTAATGTCGCTTGTGCAGGAAGTGCAGCGCCTGGATAAATTAGTAAAAGAAGGAAAGTTCGTCAATGGCATGCCTGACGTAACAAGTCTCTTGGAAAAACACAGGGCGCTCACCAAACTGAATGCCGCGCTTGACGAACTAAAAGACAAGGGGCTCCAGCAAACATTCACTTCAAATCCGGCTTCCATTGCACAGGGGACTTTTGTCAAAAAAGCCGATTTTGACACAATGCTTGCATCCCTGCACGAGCAGAAAAAGCAGCCTCTTGCCCAGCCGCAGACATAGGCTGCCTGACTGCGCCCATTAATTCAGCATTTTCACAAGCCCTATTGTTATTGCGGGCTTCTTGAAGTCCCCTTTTGGCGCCTTTAACTGGAAATCGGCAAATTTCTTCTTGTCCGGGCTCCATATCCTTGCATGCAGCTTTATGTCCTTCCAGTCATTCTTTCCACCCACCCACTCTTTTTTTGCGCTTCCCTTTGCGCCCGCGCCAAACGAAACAAGAAGGTTGCCTCTTTTTGCCTGCACTCCCGTGCCTCCGGCAACAACGTTCCCGCTGCTGTCAGCTTCAATTTTTACGCTCACGGTCGCCTCAATTTTGTCCCTGATGAGCCTGCGAATTTCGCAAGCTGCCGCACTCCCGTGCGTTTTCACATCCGTTTCAAGGGAGCCACGCACAAGCGTTTTTCCGCTGTCCTGCCTTGCAATCCCAAGCATCCCAAAAGATGCGTTCCCATCGGGCTTGATTGTAACTCCGGCAGCAACGTTTTTTCCAAACATTGTGCCTGCATTGAGCGTTTGGGTTTTCTTTGCCCCGTTTGCGCTTGCAATCGCATTGAATTGCACTCCCCTATAATCCATGCTCGCCTGCACGCTCATCCCATCAATTCCCTTTCTGCCAGCAGATGCCCCTACAAGTGCCCAGTTTCCATATTGCGTAAAAACAGCAGGGTTCGCGTGCGTTCCAGCATCAGTGAAGTTCGGGTAGCTTCCCACTTGCGCATCCCCGGTTTTTGGGAAGAGTGCGAGTATCCCGGCAACTATCGCACCTGCAATCATGTTTGTTTTTCCTGTTTCCATTTTCACACCTCTTGTATTATTCCCACAACAGAAACATATATATTTGTGTGGTGAGTTAAAACACCACAAAAGTGAAAATATGGCAGGCGAACTTCAGGTATTGGAAGGGCTTGGGCTCTCCCCCAACGAGGCAAAGCTCTACCTCATGCTCGCAAAAGGGGGCAGGATGAAGGCAAACGAGCTCGCATTAAAAACGAATCTCCAAAGGAGGACCGTGTACGACACCCTCGCACAGCTGGAAAAAAAGGGCATGGTGGGCAAGGCGCAAGTCGGAGGAGTGCTTACGTTTACTCCCTCCCCCCCTTCCTCCCTCCTTATGTTCCTGGACGAGAAACGCGATTCTGTGGAGAAAATCCTCCCTCTCCTCTCGCGCTCCTTTGAGGCGCAGGAAAAAACTATTGTTTCAGTCCTTTATGGAAAAGCCGGCGTTAAGATGGTGATGGAAGACGTGCTTTCACTTAGGGCGGATTTTTACGTGTACCACGGGCAATTGCAGTTTTTTGACACCCTGCCAACGTTCAGGCGCATTTTCAACGAAAAGCGAAAGCAGCTTGGCATAAGGGGCAAATTCCTGCTTCTTGACGTTCCAATAGCAAGGGAGCGCGCAAAGCTTATGCCATTTTCAGACATAAAATTCATAGACCCCTCTTCGCTTTCCGCAGGCGTATGGTGGACTTACGCAGACAGGCTCGTGCTTTTTGTGCTGCAAAAAGACCCGGTCACCATATTCATAAAAAACGCGGAGCTTGCCAGCACTTTCAAGAAAAGCTTTGATGCAATGTTTTCCTCGAACTCGCAGGTTTACCGCGGCAAAGAAGGGGTAAAAGCGGCTCTGGAGCAAACCCTGAAATGCAAGGAGACATTGTTCATAGGCGGAAGGGGGCAGGTCCCAATCGAAGTGCCCGAATATTTCTGGAAAATTTATGACAAGCAGGCAAGAAAACAGGGGCACATATGGCGCAACCTCGCATACCGCTCAATACAAAAAACAGCGGCAGCAAAATTGCCCTACCATAAAATCCGCTATTTGCCAAAAGAATGGAGCCGAAGCCCGAGCGTGGTATGGATTTACGGGGATTGCGTTGCAAACGTTGTGTGGCTTGCAGAGCCCGTACTTTTCATTGTGGAAGACAAGCACGTCGCAGCAGCTTATCGGAACTACTTTGAGCTTCTGTGGAAAATTTCAGAAAAGAAATAGCTATTCTTCAACATACCGACTTATCTTGTCGCGCATGTTCACAACAAATTTCTTCCCTCCTTTCTCATAAAAAAGCAGCTGCCCTTTCGCGCCCCTAATCTCCCCGTTTATTTCCTCACTCGCGCTTGCCCCTTTTGCATCCGGGTAATATTCGCGCATCTCGCGCACCTTCATTTCGCCTGCATTTTCAGACAAAAGCCCGCTTTCCTGTATGCTTGCAAGCATCTGCTCAAACCCAAGCTTCGCCTTCCCATAATCAAATTCAAGCCTTCGCATTTTTGAGTCCACGCGCACAGCGTTTGAAAGCCCGAACTGGTTCTGCACCATTTCCTCCACAGAATAAACTTCATCGGGCCCAAGGAATACTCCTATCTCCGCAGCAAAGTCCGCCCCCTGCTCCACCCACCTCTCAAGAAGCCTCTCTTTCCTTGTGATGCCGCATTTCTTTATGTCTTGCCCAAACCCCGCGATATATATGGAGTACTCCTGCTTTTTGCACTCTTCATAAAGTTCAGGGTAAAGCGAAAAGTCCCCGACAGTGAATGCGCGGCTCTTGTCCAAATATGAGCAAGTCGGGCACTGCCTCGTATTTATCGCCCTGTTCATGCATGTGAGCTGCCCCTCGCGCCCCCCATATCCCGTACACGCCTTAAGGGAAGAGAAACCCATCACTTTTTTTCCCGAAACCTCAATTTTCTCGTGCTCGCCGTTTTGCTCAACGAACAATTCCGGCATTTCCTTTAGATGAGGGAAGAAATTCACTATGTGCTGCATGCAAAAATATGCGCGCTTCTCTTTTAAAAGACGACGGAGGTAACTTTCCAGTGGGTTTGCGCAGGAAAGTAGAAAACTACCTAGGAAATAATAGTGTACTTGCTCATGTAAATCTGCGCAAGCATCACAATGAGGAACGGCATGAGAACAAGCGCATTGAGCACAACCGCAACCCATGTCCCAATCCCTTGAGGAAGAAGAAAAAGGGAAAGCCCGTCCACAACAGAGAGCACAACAAGAGAGAGCACAACCCAGAGCGCAACATAGTGGATTTTAGAGAACGTAATCTGCACTGATTTCTCAAGCGCGCGCCACGGGCGCAGCCCATCAATTACAAGCGCTGCAGGCGCAAAGAGAATTGGTATTGAAATCACAAGCGATAGAAATGGCGCAACTATCTGCTGCAATGGCATTCCATAAGTAAGCAATTGCACAATTAACAGCACTATCTGCGCAACAAGGAATATCCAGAACACATTCACAGTATACGTCGTAATGCCCCGAAGCACCTCTGTCTTTATGCTCGTGTTTGTCCTCTGGGATTTCACCACTATGTTTATGTTCACAATCGCAAAGGAGAGTAAATAAAGCGAAACAAGCAGCGCAACCACCATCACGCCCAGGCTGAATTCGCTCAAATCCGGTATGCTGCCTGTCCGAAGGTATATCCCACCCAATGCATTGTACGTGGGAGTCCCAACCAGCACGGGAATTACAAACGCAAACAACGCCGGAATCGCAAAGAACAATATGAGGTTTGCATTTTCCGTATAAGACTTTATTGTTAAGGATAGAAGGCTTTCTTTCATGTTCCCCTATTGCCTGATATTCATTATAAATCTTGTCCCAAAAACCAATTTTGGGTGGATTATATGGCAATACTTATACGCACGTTAATTTTTGCGCTCGCGCTCTTTTCACTTTGCTTGGGCGCAACGGTTGGAAATTTCATTTCCGCAACTTTTGAGCCTGCCCAAAAGGCCTCGCAAACCGCCCTTTCGGGCCCTTCCGGCGCATATGTTCTCATACTTGTGGACGGCACTGAAACATTCGTATTCGACAACGCTGCGGGCTCGCCCGTGCTTGAAAAGGAAAAAATACGCTCAGTCCTTGTGGAAGACCTCTATGCGCGTGCAAACTACGCAAACACGCTCGCAGGCGCGCAGTCCCTTGAGGCAAGCGCGCAGGCTGCAAACGAGGCTTTGGAAGCAAAGTGCATGCAGCACACCGGCTCCGACATGCGCGAATGCACGGACAAGGACTCCTGCATACTCGCCTGCATGGCATCTCCTCTTTGCCAAAGCGGGCTTCTCTATGCTGACGGCTCATGGGAATCAGTTCTCGCATGGCTCAACGAGCGCAAGAAATTCGACGTTTCCCTTTCCTCTTTCACGTCCGGCATTGATTCCATAAAAGACGGCGGCAGTGCAATAGACGCAAAAGTAAGCACCCTTGATTCCATACTCCTTTCAGCAAACAACATTTCCCAAAACCCGCTTTTCCTAAACCGCTCCGACGAGGGCTGCTCAAGCGGAGACCGCCGCTGCTTTGAATGGTGCCAAAAAATCGACTACTCGGTGCCGCTTCTCACCTCAACGCGCTCCTCTCTCATATCGCTGAAATCCGCGCTCTCTCCACTCGGTGCGCAGGAGCAGCGCGCAGCAGATTTGCTCTCCCGCTCGCTTGAAACCCAAGATTACGTTGATACGCGCGCAACAAAGCTTGTTGCCCTCAAGGACAGCATGGCATCCGAGCTTTCTTCGCTTTCCCGCGACTATTCAAAAATGCCCTCAAGGAACGAGGAAATAGGGGCGCGCATTGCGAAACTTACCAACCTCTCGCAGGAGATAACTGCGCAAGGGGACGCGGGCAACATACGCGTCTCGCTTTCGCGCTCTGCAGAATTTTCAACCGAAGCAACAAGCATACGCACGCTCATAACTGTCTCCTCCTCCAACGCAGCCGCGCTTCAGAAAAGCGTGGACGAGCTTGACATTAAAATGCAGAAAAGCAGCGCAACGCTTGGAAACGCGACGCTTCGCGAATACGCGCTGAATTTGAGCATAATAAAGGGAAAGCTTGCGGGAAAGCCCGATGCCTCCCAAATCTCTTCCATGCGCGCAGAGGTTGCAGCCCTTGACTCCTCCCTTGACAAGCTCATTGTGCAGGCATCCCTTGAGGGAAAAAGCGCAGGCGCGCCTTCAGGTTGCCCGCTTCCAATAGCGTTCATTTCCCTTGCTGCGCTATTTGCATTTGCTTCAAAAAGGTAAAACAAGAATTTAATTCCCCTCTTTTTCCTTTGCCTCATGGTGCATGCGCGTTGCATAATTATTAGAAAACATAATATCTTATAATACTTTATAATGAAACGTAATAGGTGAGCGAATGACTTCCGCAATAGTGAATTTGACAGAAAAAAATTCAACCTACCTCAACATCCTCAAGGCGTACTTCGGCCTGAAGAACAAATCCGACGCAATGAATTTCATTGTGAACGAATATGCAAAAGAAGTGCTTGAGCCTCAGCTTCGCCCAGAATACGCAAAAAAATTGCAAAAAATAATGAAGGAAAAAGGCAGAACTTACAAATCCCTTTCAAAAATGAAAGAGGCGTATAGTTAATGTACTCCCCTGCAGACACTGACACTTTCCGGAGAAAGATGAAAAAGTTGCGCAAAAAGGACAATCTGCGTTTTGAAAGGGTATGCAAAAAAATGGACGAAATCCTGCAAGACCCACATCACTACAAGCCACTTGGCAACGAGCTGGCAGGCGTTTTGCGCGTGCACATCGACCCTTTTGTATTTACCTTCAAAATTGACGAGGAAAATAAAATCGTGCGCTTCCTTGATTTTGACCACCACGACAAAATATACAAAAATTAATCCTTCTTCCCCTCTTTTTCCTTTGCCTCATGGTGCATGCGCGTTGCCGCAGCCCCATAGTGCGGCACAACCACATCTGGAAGAAGCACAATTTTCAATCCGGCGCGGCGCATCAAAAGGCAGAAGTTTATGTCTTCGCTGTGCCCATCCGGGTCAAACCAAAAGAACCTCTTGCGCCCCTCCTTTTCCAGAATCGGCAAAACCTTTTCCTTTATCGGGCCCAGGCGCACAAGCATGCACCCCAGCCCTGCCGCATCTATTTCCGCAGGAGAATTGTCTTTTGGCAGGAATTCCCCCATCGGAGTGCCATTCTTGTCGTCCGGCGCAAGCCTCTGGTACGCAAGCGGCTTGAAGCTTGCGCGATTGAAATACAATGCAGATACAGCATCCGCTTCCGGGTGCGCCTGCGCATAATCCAGCATCGCATTTATGTGCGCAGGCTCTGCAAGCATGTCTGCATCAAGGAAAAGCGCATATGTGACTCCCGGGTGCATTAAGAGTGCGTTTCTAAGCAGCGCATCCCTTGCCTTATCCAGAGGCGTCAATTCGCTCACGCAGGATGCAAAGGGCATCCTCAATTGCATTGCCGTGCCAAGTGTTGAAAAAATCCTCACAAACTTTCCGGGCACGTATTGCGAAACGGGCACAAGCACAATCATCATGCCGCCATTTTCCTGCCCTGCCATTTTAACACCTATAAAAATAAGCGCCCCGACTGGGATCGAGCACTCGCCAACGAGTGCGAGAGTTTTGAACGGCTCGCCGTTCAAATGGGAGGGGCACCAAACGTAGTGTAATACGCCCCGACCGGGATTCGGACCCGGGTCACCAGATCGACAATCTGGGATGCTAACCACTACACCATCGAGGCA
>Ga0172370_10008559_pt1 | contig 12243 bp, 16 predicted proteins | sample LakKiv5m_FD_114538 | JGI IMG/M metagenome (GOLD analysis project Ga0172370, IMG submission 114538) | Freshwater microbial communities from Kabuno Bay, South-Kivu, Congo - kab_022012_11.5m | ecosystem: Environmental > Aquatic > Freshwater > Lake | place: Democratic Republic of the Congo...
GACCTTACCCATGTCGATACGGAGGCCGGCCATGTTCTACCAATTAGAAAGGCTTCTCTGGATTTCCTTCATGCTCCTGACCATTATTGCAGTGTGGCTGTTCCCGTCAAACCTGTTCGGGTGACAGTTCGCCGCGAAGCACCGCAATAGCTTGGGGTGCAACGGCGATTCTTTCGACTAGTCATTGCCAAAAGACAGAGCCGACATAACCCGCCCACCAATCCCTCTGAGGATAGCAACGAAAATCAACTCCTTCCATTGATATGGGGTGTCAGGTTCTTCCATACGTTCTCCACAAAAAATCTCTTGATATTTTTCCAGATTAGAGCTATCATGCAACAGAGGATGAAAACCTGATTTTCTCTCACTGGGCAAACTAACAAGTCAATTGAGCTTTCTTAGTTATAGGGGGGCGGATAAAAGCCTATTGCGGCATTCTGCGGGGATTCCACCTTGATTTCCGGGAGTATTGTAGGTGCGGCTGTAAAAGTACCATCGCCTTTCGTGTTCTTCTATCATCTTTTCAGGGCATTAAGTCAAGGAGCTGAGCATGAGTGTGCCAAGCAAAGCTTGTAGCTTCTTATCGGTAAGAATCCGATATGGGTAAAGCCTAACCAGCAGCCCATCACCGAACCCGCACTTGAGGAGGTAACGAAACAAGTGAAGCCGGGTGTAGGGAGACATCAGGCCGCAACGAAAGTGAATGTATTGAGCCCCGTAATTTTCAACGTCAAGGAGGCCGACAGTTTTCATGTGCTGGAAGGCAACATGATCTATATCGTTAAGGTGAGATATGGATTGCTCCTTCGGGGTCTGAGGCAGTGGCATGATGTCACAGGGAAGTTACAGGAACTTGGGAGACCCTGTATGTTCCACACAATAGCAGAGAAGGAAGAACCTGCCGCTTGCGACAGTTAACACACATTCCAGCTATTAAGTGGTAAGGCGTAACAATCCCGTTAGAGCGGGAGAGGAAGCTTGAGGGCATGCAGGGAGTCGGATCAACTCGTAGTAGAGGAGTAGCAAGGGTAACGCCTTGTGAGGTCAATGGAGACCACTCGAAGGGGTTGACACTAATACGTAAAGACAAAGAGAGACAGGAACCAACCACCGAGTTGGGAAAGAAATGGAAACGAAACTGCGTCTTCTATCAGAGATAGCAGCAAAGGACATGCTTTACACGCTTTGCAGCTATTAAAGGGAGTATTAGTGAAGAGCCGGATGAGGGAAAACCTCACGTCCGGTTCCGTGAGGGACATAGTTTTCCTCACAGTTTCCAAACAAAGGAGAATTATATGTCTACTCGACAGAAGTACATAATCGTTTTGCTTGTCTTGTTAATCTCTGTATTCGATGTCCTCGCTGCAGAACGCTTTTTTACCGGAGGTGTGAATGTCTCCCACTTCTATAATGCTATTTCCAAACCTCTACCAGGGTTCTCATTGGGACTTGGCTGGGAATGGAAAATAGGCCGTTCTTCAACGTTGTTATTTGGCCCATCCTACCTATATAAGGGAGCAAAACTTGAGAACAAAACTGTCTGGGATCAAAGCTCCACACTATTCGAAGAGGATATTTGGTGCCGGATTGGTTATTTAGACTTACCTTTTTGTTATCGCCAGTACAATAGGAACAACTCGTCTTATTTAACCGCAGGGATCTCTTTTAGCTTTGCTATACACGATGGTTCGAATATGAAAATACTCAAGGAAAGTAGAATTTTTGCGCACCACGTGAAGAGTGACTATGCCGTTAATATTGATCGTAGCCCCGGCTACATTCTTAATAGCTCTTCCTTGGATTTCATTCTTGGTGGAGGCATTAGAATAAAACAGATCTCCGTTGGTGGTTTCGCAAAAATATCTGTTGGAAGGGTCGGTACAGTACTTGATATTGGACATATTAACGCCCGGTTCATCTCATATTCCGTCTTAGGGTCATGGTACTTTTAGTCTAAAAGAAGGGAATGGAGGCTATCATGAAACCGACGAACTTTTTCTGGATCGTACTGATTGCCCTGATACGCCTGCATGTAGAGGCCGGCCTTTCTGACGGCTGGGGAAGTCCATCCCCAAATACATCGTGTTGGTAAATACATCTACCCGTTGACTGCAAAAAGAACTTGCAACAAAGCAATTTTTTGGATATATTAGCCGCCTAAAATTTTTAGGGTTGTTGCCAAGAAGCCGATGTTCCAAGAGCTGAGCGAAAAATTCGAGTCCGTTCTCCGTAAGCTAAGAGGGCAAGGCAAGCTTACCGAGAAAAACATTGCCGAAAGCATGCGCGAGATTCGCCGTGTGCTTTTGGAAGCAGACGTTAATTACAAGATCGCCAAGCAGTTCATTGCGGACGTAGAAGCGAGATCGCTTGGTCAGGAAGTCCTCAAGAGCATCACCCCCGGGCAGCAAGTCGTCAAAATCATCTATGATGAATTAAGGAAATTGATGGGCGAATCCGACGCGCCGATCAATTACTCCCACACTATTCCCAGCGTCATTATGCTGGTCGGCTTGCAAGGTTCCGGCAAGACCACCTTGGCCGGCAAGCTCGGTCGGTATTTGCGCAAGAAGGGCCGCAATCCCTTGCTGGTCGCCGCCGACGTGTATCGCCCGGCGGCAAAAGAACAGTTGCGAGTGGTCGGGCGCGCGGTTGATATTCCTGCCTTCATCGAGGATGGACAGGACGTGGTTGCAACCTGCCAACGCGCTTTGGAACACGCCAGAAAGAATTTGCTCGATACCGCTATCATTGACACCGCCGGTCGATTGCATATCGACGAGGCCATGATGGACGAGCTGACGCGGGTCAAAGCCACTATTAAGCCGGCGGAGATTCTCTTTGTCGCCGACGGAATGACCGGGCAGGATGCAGTCAATACGGCCAAAGCTTTTCTCGACAAGCTCGACTTTGACGGCGTGGTGCTGACCAAGATGGATGGGGATGCCAGAGGTGGAGCAGCTCTGTCGATTCGGGCGGTGACCAACAAGCCCATCAAGTTTATCAGCGTCGGCGAAAAATTCGATCAGTTGGAAAAGTTCCATCCGGACCGGATGGCCTCCCGCATCTTGGGCATGGGCGATGTCATCAGTCTGGTGGAAAAGGCCCAGGAAGCCGTCGAGCTGGAGCAAGCGGCGCAATTAGAAGCAAAGCTTCGCCGGCAAGAATTTACTCTGGAAGATTTTTTCGGCCAATTGCAGCAAATCAAAAAAATGGGACCGCTGCAGGATCTGCTGGCCATGATGCCCGGAAACATGACCAAGGCCTTCAAAGGCCTGCAAGTAGACGAAAAAGCGCTGGTTCGCGTGGAAGCCATCATCAACTCGATGACTCCCGGCGAGCGCCGGCATCCACATATTTTGAATGGCAGCCGCAGAAAGCGCATCGCCATGGGCAGCGGCACCTCGGTGCAAGAGGTCAACCGGCTGCTCAATCAATTCGAAATGATCCAAAAAATGTTCAAGTCAATGAAGCGAAGCGGCGGCAGAAGCATGAAAATGCCGTTTGGATTTTAAACCTATTGGAGGACACATAGCTTGTCAGTAAAACTAAGGCTGCGCCGTATGGGAAAGAAGAAGCAGCCTTTTTATCGTATCGTCGCCATCGATTCGAGATCTCGTCGCGAAGGCGAGTATATTGAAAAACTCGGTCACTACAATCCCCTGACGCATCCGGAAGAAATCGTCATTGATCGGGAAAAAGCCATCAAGTGGCTGGACATCGGGGCTATTCCGTCGGATACGGTGAGAAGCTTCATGCGCCACAATGGAATCATTCTCGAATGGGATTTGCGCAGGAAAGGCCTTGAGCCGGATCGCATTGCCGAGGAATTGAAAAAGTGGGAAGTTTTGCAGCTTGAGCGTCAAAAAAGGCGCGAGGCCAAAGCAGCGATGGCTAAGCGCGACAAGGCGCAAGTAGAAGAAGAATCTCCGAAGCAGGAAGTCGCTGAAGAAAGTCAACCGGCTCAGGATGCACCAGCACCCGCCGAATAAGCGACCCTAACCAACCCGACGCACCATTTCCGAAGATTCTTAGGCGACCGACCGATGTCTGAAAGCACGCCATCTCAACGAAGCTTGCCTGATTTCGTGATCATCGGCCAAGTGAAGCGCGCTCATGGGATCAAAGGCAAGCTGAGCGTCGAGCCGATAACGGACAATCCGCAACGCTTCAAGCTTCTCAAATCCGTGTTCCTTTCTTTGGATGAGGAGCAAAGAAGCAGTTTTGCCGTCGAGGAGGCTCAGGTGACCCACAAAGGCATCCTGCTCTCCTTGACGGGGATCCAGTCCATGGACGAAGCGGAAAAGTGGCGGGGCGCTTTCGTCGAAATACACCGTTCCGAGTGCCTGCCGTTGCCTGAAGGAGAACATTACTATTTCGAGATGCTCGGTCTGGAAGTGATCACCACTCAGGGGCAAAAGATCGGTGTTCTGGAAGACTTTATCCCCGCTCCGGCGAATGATGTGTACGTCGTCAGACAGAATGAGCGAGAAATATTGATTCCGGCAATTGCAGAGATCATCAAGCGAATCGATTTTGAGAAGGGCGTCATGGTCATTCATCCCATGGATGGCTTGCTGGATTAACTCGATTGCCGCAGGGAGTTTGGTTTGGAGTTCCATGTTGTTACCGCGTTTCCCAAGTTCTTAGAAAGCCCGCTCAATGAAAGCATCATCAAACGGGCGCAGGCACGCGGTTTAGTCACTTTTCATTTCCATGACATTCGAGATTACGCCACGGATAAGCATAGTAAAGTCGACGATTATCCGTACGGCGGCGGCGCAGGAATGATACTCAAGCCGGAGCCGATTTTTCGCTGCATAGAAGACATTTACTCGAAATATAATTTGGGCGATACGCCGGTCACGTTGATGTCGGCATCGGGCGAGCTTTACTCGCAGAAAAAGGCCGTCGAGCTTTCTCTACGCGAAAAGATGGTCTTTCTGTGTGGTCACTACAAGGGCATCGACGAGCGGGTAATCGAACAATGGGTCGATGAAGAAATTTCTATCGGCGACTATATTCTGACCGGAGGAGAGCTGGCGGCCATGGTCATCATCGATTCCGTGGTTCGCTTGCTGCCCGGCGCCATTGGCGACATAGATTCTGCAGAAACGGATTCCTTTCAAAGCGGATTGTTGGATCATCCGCATTACACCAGACCGGAAGTATTTGAAGGCATGGCAGTACCGAGTGTGCTTCTTTCCGGGAACCATGCCGAGATAGAAAAATGGCGCTACAATTGGTCACTGCAAAGAACCCAAGAACGGCGCAAAGATTTGCTACAAAAATATCGCGAAACAGAAGAATTGGATTAATCCTCTGCATGTAGGAGGCAGTTAAGATGAACAAGGTAGACGCTATTGCAGCAGCAGATATGAAATCAGACCTACCGGTCTTTAATCCGGGAGATACCGTCGCCGTGCACGTAAAGGTCGTAGAAGGCGACAAGGAGCGTATTCAGGTTTTTCAGGGAGTGGTCATCACCCGCAAGGGGCAAGGAATGAATACCACGTTTACCGTTCGCAAGGTGTCCGAGGGCATTGGTGTAGAACGAATTTTTCCGCTGCATTCTCCGAGTATTGCTAAAATCGAGCGGCTGCGCGAAGGAAAAGTGAGGCGGGCCAAGCTATACTATCTGCGAGGTCTGAAAGGCAAGGCGGCTCGTATATCCGAAAGGAAAGCGGCAACGGCTGCCAAACAGGAATCGTAGGGAGCAGTCTCTACATCGTGAAGAGCGATTTTTGGTTTTTGACCCCTGCGACCATCAAAAAAGCCGATGGACTTACACATTGGCTTTTTTGTTGGCATGAATAGGCAACCATGCATATTAATGGTTAATACTAGAGACGACGATTTCATTCAATCTTTTCGAGACAACGAACTATTGATAAATTATAAGTCTCCACCCTGATTCTGAAAAGATTCTTCCAGAATGACAGTCTTGTTTTGCGACGAAAGCTGACACTTTAATGGTACGTTCCAATTTCATAATGAGTTCACTTCTCCGTTCTTCGACACCGACCGGATGATCAGCATAAAGTCCGACGATTACGGTCGACTAATCCCTCTCTATTCATTGCGATTTGTAAAAATCCTTCCAAAACTCCGATAGAATCTCATCACGCAAGGCATAAATGCTTTTTCCCCCACCAAGTGATGACGCGCTCAACTTTTCGACGATCCCGGTATCGTTCATAAAGCGAGTCAATTCCTCCTGCATTTTTGCTGCGACGAGATCGGAAATCTCCTCTTGAATTCTTCTTGCCCGCCGATCTCTCAGCGACCCGTTCGCAACAAGATTATCCTGACAATTCAGGAGCGTCCGCCAAAGCTCGTCGATTCCTTTGTCCAATGTGGCGGAAGTTATGACCACCGGTCTTCGCCCGTTTTCAGCAGTTGGCATTTTTAAACTTTGGAAAAAGTCCAAATCAGCCGACAATCTATTTGCTTCTGCTTTGTCGCATTTGTTGATGACGAATACGTCCGCAACTTCCACAATCCAGGCTTTGAGCAGTTGAATGCTGTCCCCGCTGCCCGGATTCAGCACCAACACCAACACATCCGCCAAAGAACGAACGTCGATTTCGCTTTGGCCGATCCCCACTGTTTCGATGATAATCAGCTCATAGCCCGCAGCATCGAGCACCTTAATAGCATCTCCTGTGGCGGAAGAAATTCCACCCAGCTTGCCTCGGCTGGCAATGGAACGAATGAAGATCCGCTGGTCTTGCGCGTGGGATTGCATACGCAACCGATCGCCTAAGAATGCGCCACCGGTTTGGGGCGACGTTGGATCGACGGCCAGTACGGCAAGCTTGCGATGCGATTCCCCGTGCGTCAGTAGGCGGTCGATTAAAGTGCTTTTTCCGGAACCGGGCGAGCCGGTAATGCCCCAAACCATCGCCTTGCCGCAGTGAGGTGCAAGCTGCTCCAATAGTGCATGCTTGTCAGGATGCTCATTCTCGACCAGACTGATGGCTCGCCCCAGCGCACGGACATCGCCGAGAATCACTTTTTCGGCAAGCTTCATGCGGCCCTTACCCGATGTCGATTGGCTTCGATAAAGTCGATGATTTCCTGCATCGGCGTTCCCGGCGTGAAAATGGCTTCAATGCCCTGCTCCTTCAACGCCGGAACATCTTGTTGCGGTATGATGCCGCCGCCAAAACAGATGATGTCACCCGCACCTTGTTGGCGCAAAAGTTGCGTAATTCTGGGAAACAATTCGTTATGCGCGCCGCTGAGCAGGCTGAGGCCCCAAAAGTCGACGTCTTCCTGAATGGCCGTGCGCACGATGGCCTCCGGGGATTGGCGAATGCCTGTGTAGATGACCGCATAACCGGCTTCGGCCAAGGCGCGCGCTACGTATTTGGCCCCGCGGTCGTGACCGTCGAGGCCAGGTTTGGCGATTAGAATTCTTATTTTCATGCCCATTTTAAATACTCACAGTACGACCACTTCTCTGTACTCGCCGAATTCGGCGCGGAGGACATTACACATTTCTCCAATCGTGGCATAGGATCGAGCCGCATCGAGGATAAGGGGCATAAGGTTGGACGTGGGGTCTTTTGCTGCATTGGCTAAGGCCCGCAAAACAGCATCGATTTTATTCTGGCTTCTATTAGCTCTGACTTCGGCTATTCTCCGCGCTTGAGTCTCGCGGATGCGCGGATCGGCCCGTAACAGTTCACGGGAGCCGTTTTCCTCCATCTGGTACTTGTTCACGCCGACGACGATTCTTTTGCCTTCCTCGATTTCCCACTGGTATTTGTATGCAGCGTCTTGTATTTCCTTTTGAATATATCCGCCTTCGATCGCATTAACCATTCCGCCAAGCTTTTCAATTTTGTCGAAATACGCCCACACCTTCTCCTCTATCTGATCGGTAAGATACTCGACGTAATAGGAGCCGGCCAGGGGATCGACGGTATGGGTGACACCAGACTCATGGGCGATAATCTGCTGCGTTCTTAGTGCGACACGCACGGTTTCTTCAGTGGGGAGTCCTAGGGCTTCATCGAAGGAGTTGGTGTGCAGGCTTTGAGTACCACCCAGAACGGCGGCCAAAGCTTGCAGTGTCACGCGGATCACGTTATTTTCCGGCTGCTGCGCAGTCAGCGTGCTGCCGTTCGTTTGCGTGTGAAAGCGCAGCATCATCGAGCGCGCATCTTTGGCATTGAACCGTTCTTTCATGATTTTCGCCCAGATTCTGCGGGCAGCGCGAAACTTGGCTACTTCTTCAAGGATCGTTGTGCGAGGAGAAAAAGAATGAAATTCTCCCGGCAAAACGATCCACGTCCAATCCTGCCTTCTGCGCGGCTTTGACGTATTCGATGCCGTCGGCCAGAGTGAATGCCACTTCTTGCACGGCGGTGGAGCCGGCTTCACGGATGTGATAGCCGGAAACCGAGATCGAGTTCCACTGGGGAATTTCCAGAGAGCAGAATCTTATGAGATCCGCCGTCAGCCGCAGAGAAGGTTTTGGCGAAAAAATATAGGTGCCGCGCGCTATGTATTCCTTCAGAATATCATTCTGGACGGTGCCGCGCAATTGGCTGCTTTTGGTGCCGGATTCCTCAGCCGCCACAACATAAAACGCCAGCAGCATAGCCGCCGGAGCGTTAATGGTCATGGAGGTCGAGACTTGGTCCAAGTGTATCCCATCGAACAAAATCTCCATGTCCTTGCGCGTATCGATGGCCACGCCAACCTTGCCGACCTCGCCGAGGGTGATGGGATCGTCCGAATCATAGCCGAGCTGAGTGGGCAGATCAAATGCCACCGAAAGCCCCATTTGTCCCTCACTCAAAAGATATTTGTAGTATTTGTTGGACTCTTTCGCCGAACCGTAGCCGGCATACTGGCGCATGGTCCACAAGCGACCGCGGTACATGCTCGGGTGGATGCCTCGGGTGAAGGGATATTCTCCGGGAAAGCCTTGCTTGCGGAAGTATTCATCCTCTGCCATCGGCTGCGGCAGGTAAAGAATGTCCACCGGAATCCCCGAGGTATTGGCTATTTCCTCTTGCTGCGGAGGCGATTGGGCAGATGTTTCTTGCCGAATCTTTTTCTTCCATTCGACGAGCTTTTGATGCAAGGAATGTTCGCTGTCCACCTTTTTGTCCATTTTGTTTGAGTCTTGAAATAAGTATCGTATTCGGACATTTTGCCAGTTTGCTGGCTTGGTGCTTTTCAATGAAGCCCCCGATAAGGTAGCTGTTACTCTTCCTATCCTCACCGCAGATTCTATGCTACTGTAACCTCATGGAGGAATGGCCAAAATCCAAAGCGTTTTCTGCTGGTTCTGTAGCCTTCAGTAGCTTTCTTCGATTAGAGCAAACAGTCCAAGTAAACCTTCCCTATGCTAGAAGGGATCGCAGCTTTTGGCCGCACAATTCACGCTGATAATTACCACGGAAGAGTGCTTATTCTTCTTTCTTGCTCACGCTCATTCAAGCAGTGTCATGCCCTAGGCATCCTCCCTTGATTGAAAAATAAACGCCCGCATGCAGCCTGTGCTCCGTCTGGGGAAGATTCCAAATGACACACGGGGCATCGTGACCGCCGAAACTATTTCCGTGATTATCGAGCGGCTCAGCGGTCATGGAAATTCTTTCCTGAATGATCACGGTTGCCGAAACGCTTTGTGCAATTCTGCTCCCAATCGCAGGTACTATTTCGGGTAAAGCTCGCGGATGACTTCCTCGTTTGCTGGGGCATCGTTCTGCTCGTCCATCGAATCCCCTGAGTCCTGATCTTTTCGTTTTTTCTCCGCTTTTTGCTCCACGACCTCCTTTATAGCCTGCCGTTTGTCCTGTCCATAAAATTCATAGGTAGCGCCGTACATGATCGAGGTCAGGCTGCCGCCGCGCTTCCTTATGCGGATGGAGATGCGTAGAAAGAAAAAGATCACCACCGCAAGAATCACAGCAAGAATGATAAGGCTGAGTGCATCGTTAGACATTTGCAGTTTTTCCTTTCGACTCAATAACCCGCAACGGTTCGTTCGCAAAAAGCGGAGGATTAGAGGTATGCTTTCAGGCCCGCTTTCATTGCACCTTCAACCGTCCCATCAGCCAAACCGGCGCCGGGAAAAAACCATTCATCCGGGTCATAGCGCTCAGAGCTATATTTATAAATAGCAAATTCCCATTTCTTAATATGCCCGGTGTATTCCAAACGGCAAACCGGGCCTATCGACTTGCCCATGTAGCGATCCAAATAGAGAAAACGTCCTTTGTAGCGCGTCACATAAAAAGAATACGCATCCTTTATGACCGTTTGATTGAAGCGATCAACTATTGTGTTAACCTGCTTCCTTACTTCCGGCGGGATTTCCTTTTTAGTCGCCATCTTTCATCTCCTGTTAAGCTATCGCGTGGGATAGCTAAAAATGGATTTTTATACGCGCTCACAGCTCAATCCCTCTATTTGCCGCTTTCGACGTCTCCTCTAACCACTTTGAATGCAGTTACCGTACTGTCGATGTATGTGTGCGTAAGAGCGGCCCAGGCCCGGTAGCTGATCCAAGTTAGCAATAGTCCCATGCCTCCCAGAAACAAACTTGTCGCCAAAAGTTGAAAGGCGGAAAAGGCCTGTTGCATGCAGATCAAAACAAAAAGCATCGATGCAATGGAGATCAAAATGAAATTCAGGAAAGCAGCCCGGGCAATTCTCAAGCGACTTCGGGTATCCTCCAATTGATCGTAGGAGTCTTTTGACTTGTGCAAAATGTAGAACCGCATAGTGAAGAACGGCGGGAGATCGTGGAGATCGTGCTCTTTTCGCAGGCGATGGTCGGCGGGGATGAAAGCGATATCCGACAGCCTGTCGATGAGTATTCCCAGGATGTATCCCGCTGCTAAAGCGGGCACGGCCATGTTAAGGGTGAGAAGCTTCTCGATCGGCATCTTTTGCGGTCCGACAATGGTGAGCACAAATAGACCGACCCAGATCAAAGACTGAAAACCGATGATGACAAGCTCGACGAAGATGCTGGTGGTGTTCATGGTTCAACTCACAAGAAAGGTTACACCTTTCACCAGGCTAAAAGGATATTCGGACTAAGCCTTCATTTTCATTCTCAAAGCAAAGGGGTCAGCAAGAGAAATTTTTCCGCGCACCCTCTCGCTCAAAGCCTTGAACAACTCTTTTTGCGCCTGGTACCGGGCCACATGCGCCGGAACCGGCCTTTTGCGCTTTGCTTCATTCATGATGACGAATGGCGCAACGACCTCGGCTAACTCGACTTTTTCACTTGTTTCATTACGATAGACCCAGGCAGCGTGCAGCGCCGCGCCCAATGCTGCACCTTCGCCTTCTACCGGCACTGCCTCAGCTTCAAAGACATCGGCAATGGTCTGGCACCAGACCTCGGATTGCGCCAAACCACCCGTCAGGCGGATTTCTTTCGCCTTGACCGGCATTTTTCTAAAGCCGTCGTACAGATTGAGCACATGCCCTTCTAACACCGCCCGGCAGAGTTTTTCGCGGCTGAAATCATCCAAGCCAAAACCGAAGTAAATCGGCGCGGCCAAAGGCACATCCGGAGTGCGCTCGCCGATGTACCAAGGAATGAGCGTCCGGCCTTCATTGCCGACAGGAATCGTTTGCACGATTGCACTAAAATCCTGATGCGAGAGACTGAACTGCTCCAGAATCGCGTTATAGCCGTTCGCCAGATTGGAGACACAGAGCAGCGGCAGATAATGGCCGGTGCTGTCACAAAACGCGGCAATCTCGCCGGAAGGATCGATGTACGGATCGGGCAAAAAGGTATAAGCCGTGCCGCTGGTTCCCAAGCTGACGGTGACGATGCCGGGAACGACGTTGCCCGTGCCGACCGCACCGTACATGTTATCCCCGCTGCCGGCATCTATTCGGCAATTGGGATCGAATCCATATTTGCCAGCCAAGCTTTTGCCGATCTTGCCGATGCTCTGGTAGGATGGTCGAAGCGGCGGAATCTTCTCGGCCAATTTCGGGGAGATAGCCTGCATCACCGTTTGCGACCACTTTCCGGTACCGGGATGCCAGAGCGCCATGCCGGAGGTGTCGCCTGGCTCCATCACCCGCACGCCATTCTCTTTGCCGCCGGTCAGCCACCAATTGACGAAATTGTGCACCAAAAAGCAGGTCGCGGTCTTGGCAAAAGCCTCCGGCTCATTGCGGGCAAAGTGAAAAATCTTTGCCGCGGTATAACCGGTTCGCTGGCTATTGCCGACTTGTTCGATCATCTCCTCC
>Ga0172370_10008561_pt1 | contig 12242 bp, 9 predicted proteins | sample LakKiv5m_FD_114538 | JGI IMG/M metagenome (GOLD analysis project Ga0172370, IMG submission 114538) | Freshwater microbial communities from Kabuno Bay, South-Kivu, Congo - kab_022012_11.5m | ecosystem: Environmental > Aquatic > Freshwater > Lake | place: Democratic Republic of the Congo...
AAAAAATGAGCTTAAAATGCCGGGGTGGCTCAGAAAATCCAACATTCAAAGAGGCCTTTGCCATAGTGGTGATAAAGCGTCAGATGAAAATTGTGTTTAAGCATTTGCAATTTTTTTACCTGACAAAATTAATATTTATCAGAAAAAAAAGAAGAGAAAAATCTGAAATTTTTTCCATAAACATTTCAAAATTAAAAGCCTGCTGGCTTCGGCTGCCATGAATACTTTTAAAGACAGGATTTTGATGAAAATATCTTTTACACACCTTACAAAATAAAAAAAGTCACCGAGTGTTTATGATACTTTTTAAGTGCCCGGGAGTAATGCAGACAAGCCGATAAAACAGCCATTAACGCAACCTTTGCAAAGGCTATTTCATCTAACTTGAGTTATCTGTTGGTAATTTGTGAGTGATTGAAAACCTGATGAAAAAAAAGTTTTTATCTAACTTAATTCTTCTGCTTTTTCTTAACCTGCTGGTAAAGCCATTTTGGATACTGGGTATCGACCGTTCTGTCCAAAATGTTGTTGGTGCCAGCGAGTACGGTTTTTATTTCGTTGTCTTCAATTTTTCCTTCCTGTTCAATATTCTCCTCGATTTTGGAATCACCAATTTTAACAACCGAAATATTGCTCAGAACAACCAACTACTGAACAAGCATTTTTCAAGTATAGTCATTCTGAAATTGTTTATGGCAGTAATGTACACCCTCGTAACTTTTACGGCCGGATTAATTATCGGGTTTAATTCCCAACAGTTACAGCTTTTGGCAGTGCTTAGTTTCAACCAATTTCTGCTTTCGTTCATTCTTTACCTCAGATCGAATATTTCAGGATTATTACTTTTTAAGACCGACAGCTTTCTGTCTGTTCTTGACCGGGTACTTATGATTTTGATTTGCAGCGTTTTGTTGTGGGGACATATTACAAGTACACCTTTTCAGATTGAATGGTTTGTTTATGCCCAAACGGCAGCTTACACATTAACCACCCTCATTGCACTTGCTGTGGTTATCAAAAAGGCATCTTTCAGGCGGCTCAACTGGAATTTTCCTTTTTTTGTCATGATCATCAAACAAAGTTTTCCGTTTGCAATTCTGGTTTTACTCATGACTTTTTACAACCGGCTTGATCCGGTAATGATTGAACGGCTTTTGCCGGAAGAAACAGGCGAGCATCAGGCTGGTATTTATGCTTCAGCGTTCAGGTTGCTGGATGCATCCAACATGATAGCCTACCTTTTTTCGGTGCTATTGTTGCCAATTTTTTCAAGGTTACTCAAACAAAAAGAAGTGGTTGTTCAAATTGTCAGGTTGTCGTTTACCTTACTGATAATTATCTCGGTTATTGTAGCTTTCGGATCGTTTTTTTATAGTCACGAACTGATGGCTTTGCTTTACAAGTCGCATGTTGAGGAATCAGCGGCAGTCTTCAGTTTACTCATGCTGGGTTACATTGCCATTTCGACCACTTATGTTTTCGGAACACTCCTGACTGCCAACGGAAGCCTAAAGCTATTAAACTGGGTTGCAGCAGGTGGAATGCTTATCAATTTTTTGCTAAATCTGATATTGGTACCAAAATTTTTAGCTGTGGGTTCAGCATGGTCGAGTCTCATCACACAGTCTGTAACGGCTGTTATCCAGGTAATACTTGCGCAGAGAATTTTCAGGTTCAAACCCGATTATCAATATCTTACCAGCTTATTAATATTTATTGCCGGAGTTTTATTAATCAATTATTTTACAAAAAGTCTGACAGAGCATTGGATCTTAAATTTTACAATCATGTGTGTTGGCTCGTTGGCCCTGGCGACTTTGTTAAAATTGCTCAACATAAAAGCATTCATCCAAATCCTTTTGAGCCGGGAAGGTTTTTAATGTTTTTGGCTATTTGATGTTTCAGCAGGAGTAAAAAACCCGGTTAATAATAAAAGTATATTTTTGCACCTTTATTTGATTAAAATAATATGGTATTCAGGAAATCGTCGGATAACGAAAACTTTGATTCAACAAACATTTTGTTGTTTCTGCACACGTGGCGCAAACCACTGATAACAGTTACAGTTATTGCAGTTATCGCATCAGTATTTTTTTCTTCACCATGGTTTATTACACCAAAATTCAGGTCAACTGTTGTACTCTACCCGGCTGCTACCAGTGCAATTTCAAAAGCATTGCTAACCGAAAATCCCGGAAGCCAGAATGATATTCTTGCATTTGGGGAGGATGAAGAGACCGAACAGATGCTTCAAATCCTACATTCAAACCGGATCAGGGACAGGATTATTCAAAAGTATAACCTGGCCGGACATTATGAAATTAAACCTGGTTCACGCTATAAAAACACCCTGCTTTTCGACGAATATGATAACAACATTTCGTTCAGAAGAACCGAATTTATGGCAGTGAAAATCAGTGTTTTGGACACTGATCCGCAAATGGCTGCCGACATTGCCAACGATATTGCCGACCTGCTTGACTCGACCCGGAATGAAATGCAGAAAAAACGTGCCATGCAGGCTTACGAAATCGTTAAAGCACAGTATTATAAACTTCGCGACACTATTCAATTAATGGAAGACTCACTCACCAAATTGCGTGAATTGGGTGTGCACGACTACGAAACGCAGTCCGAAATGATGAACCAACAGTTGGCCATTGAGTTGGCAAAAAACAATACTGAGGGCATCAAACGTATTGAAAAGAAGCTTGAAACCCTTGCCAGATATGGTGGCCCGTATGTTTCGATCCGCGATGCACTTGAGTACGAGAAAAAGCAACTCAGCATGTTGCGGGCAAAATATGAGGAGGCCAAAACAGATGCAGAGGAGGTATTACCCACCAAATTTGTGGTAAACAGTGCTTACAAAGCCGAGCGAAAATCCTACCCTATCAGGTGGCTCATCGTATTAGTCGTTTCTGTATCGTCGTTCCTTCTCACACTGATGATAATTCTGGTTTTTGAAAATGTAACCAGATATTTTCCATGGCCTGCCAACCTTAGTTTTGGTATTAGTTCACATGAAAAACACGGAATTAACACTGTAGAAAATGTCGATACACGACCTCCGCCGGAGCCAAAGCCCAAAGCGGAATTTCAGCAAAGTACTTTGGAAAAGATGGTTGTAAAGATTCCCGATAAAAAGTCTGACAATGTACCTGAAGAAATCGATGAACCTAAAAATCAAACTAAAAAAAATAAAACAGAAAATCAGGAAAACTCAGAACTAAAAGAAAACACACTAAATCAAATGGCGAGATATTTTACAAACACAGACATCCTGAAATTACTCTTTAAATGGAAAACCCATTTATCAGCAGTAGTAGTTTTAAGCATTATCCTGGCTGCAATCTTCTCATCATCAGCGTTTATTACACCTAAATTCAAATCGTTTGCACTGGTTTACCCTTCAAATGTTCAACCTTATTCTGAGGAGAGTGAGTCAGAACAAATGCTTCAGTTTTTACAGTCAAAAGATATCAGAGACAAGCTCATCATTAAATACAACTTACCAAAAAGGTATAAAATTGATTCATCGTACAAGTATTTTCAATCAGCTCTTTTGTATGAAATCTCCCAAAATGTGATTATCTCTAAAACACCTTTCGAATCCGTTAAAATAGAGGTTTATGACGCTGATCCACAGATAGCATGCAATATGGTGAGTGATATTGTAAATTTTTTTGATGAGAAAATGTTGGAAACGCACCGTGAAAAATACTCAGAGGTAGTTAATTTCATTGAAAGAAGACTGGATGAAAAAAAGATAGAAATCGATTCAGTTGAACAGAAGTTGCTCATCCTGAGAACTATTTATGGCATCTTTGATTATCCCAACCAATCACGCGAAATTGCCCGTGGTTATCTTCGTACTGTGGATGGATCAAATGCGGCCAACAATATCAATACTAAAGGTGTGAATGAACTGAAGAAAAACATTGAAGAAAAGGGTGGTGAGTTTACTTTTTACAACGACCGGTATTTTGATCTGATTGATGAGTACGGTAAAATAAAGATGGATTATGATGAGGCTATTATGAACCGTGATAAAAGTATCACCTACGCAAATTATGTAACCAAACCTTTCCCAGCCGACAAAAAAGCCTATCCTGTACGCTGGATCATTGTACTTGTAACGGCTTTTGCAACATTATTTGCATCATTCATTGTAGTTCTTATTATCGAGAACTTTCAGTCCATCAAACGAAACTTCTAAACAGGCACAGTGTGACTGAAAAAGTTAAACTATATTGGGTTTATGGGATCAGCATCCTGTTTGTAATATTTAACCTTGTGCTGATCATTAAAGAATTCTACTGGGCTTTACTTTTCCCGGTTGTGATCATCATTCTGTTGCTTTACATTTTTTCGTTAGACAGAATCCTGTTATTGATTGCATTTTTAACACCCTTGGCAATAAATGTCAGGAATTTTGACGCAGGATTAGGAATTTCTCTTCCAACCGAACCGCTGATGTTCGGAGTGTTAATTATCTTTTTTTTAAAGATTCTATCAGGATTTCCTTATGACCGGAACATCATCAGGCATCCGGTAACAATCGGGATTTTTATCAATCTTGGTTGGATTCTGGTAACAACCATAACCAGTGATATACCATTGGTTTCGATTAAATTTTTTATCGCAAGGCTTTGGTTTGTCGTACCCTTCTTTTTTGCGGGGGTAGTGCTGTTTAAAAAATTCAACAACATAAAACTTTTCTCCTGGCTCTACATTTCAGCCCTGGTCATAGTGTGTATTTACACCATCATCAATCATGCGCAATATGGTTTCGATGAAGAAACCGGGCATTGGGTCATGACTCCTTTCTACAACGATCATACAGCTTATGGTTCAGCACTGGCGATGTTTGTCCCGATAATTATTGGTTTTTCCTTCAATTCAGAGTTTAGTCGCCGGACAAGGATTATTTCGGTGTTTATTTTTATTTTTCTTATTGTTGCATTAATCCTTTCATACAGTCGCGCTGCCTGGATTAGTCTTGTTGTCGCATTGGTTGTTTATTTTCTGATACTTTTCAAAGTCAAATTCAAATGGGTTTTTGGGGTTCTACTGGTACTGATTGTTTCTTTCTACAGCTTTCAGCATCAAATCCTCGAAACACTGGAACGGAATGAGCAGGACTCTTCAACCGATTTTGTTGAACATGTTCAATCCATTTATAATATTTCGTCAGACGCATCAAACCTTGAGAGGATCAACAGGTGGCAGGCCGGGATCAGAATGTTTTTGGAGAGACCGGTTTTTGGTTGGGGACCAGGGACGTATCAGTTTTTATATGCTCCGTTTCAGAGAAGTAAAGAAAAAACCATCATCAGCACCAACGCCGGCGATCTGGGTAACGCACACAGCGAATACATTGGGCCGATGGCTGAACAGGGACTTCCAGGAATGATTACTATTGTGCTGATCATCATCCTGAGTACCTACACGGCAATAAAAATAATTAAACAGTCTGAGGATAAAGAAGTGAGACTGATAAGTCTAATAACAATGCTTTCAATCATCACCTATTTCATTCATGGGTTTCTTAATAATTTCCTTGACACCGATAAAGCATCAGTTCCCGTTTGGGGATTTATGGCTGTTATTGTAGCACTTGATCTTTATCACAAAAAACAAAAACAGAATTCATTTTAATAACAATCCTCATTTTTTTATTTGCATGAGGAAAAAGACTTGATAAAAAAAATGCTGCATAAATTAAAAAACGTGCAGCATTTTTCACATTAAAAATAAGGGTTTTAGCCTAATTTTTTAATGAGGTCAGGAAGTTGCTTTATTGCCACAAGCTCACGCCATTTCTTCCTTGCTTCATCAACAGGGACACCAAAATAAATTTTTCCGTCTCCCTCGAGAGATTTGTCAACTCCCGATTCGGCAAGGATAATAGCCCCTTTTTTTATCACCAGGTCTTTGTTGATGGAAACACGTCCCCAAATGATAACATCATCCTCAATCCGGGTTACTCCGGCAATTGCGGCATGAGCGCCAACAAGGCAGTTCTTCCCGATGTAAGTATCGTGGCCGATCTGGCAATGGTTGTCCATTTTGGTGCCATCGTCGATCACTGTATCACCTGACACTCCTTTGTCGATGGAACAAAGAGCACCAATTTCGACCCTGTCGCCAATAATTACACGTCCGCACGATTCGAGCTTGCGGTAACCTGCAGGTTTGCGCTGAAAATAGTAAGCATCGGCACCCAGTACACTGTTTGAATGAATTACTACATCATCGCCGATTATTGTGTGATCGTAAATGCTAACATTTGAATGAATAATGCAGTTTTTGCCTATTTTCACATGGTTACCCACGAAACTATTTGGCTGAATTACGCTTCCTTCACCAATTATGGCCGAAGGGCTGACTTGGGAAGAACAAGGCTGAAAATTCCTGAACTTTCTAACGAGATAAACGTAATCCCTGAAAGGATCATCAGAAATCACCAAAGCCTTTGCTTCAGGGCATTCCACTTCTTTGTTGATCAAAATAGTGGTAGCAAGCGAGTTAAGCGCTTTTGAATAATATTTTGGATGATCAACAAATGTCAGGTCACCAGGTTCAACCATGTGAATTTCATTTATCCCGGTTATCTCAAAATCAGGATTTCCAACTGCTTTTGCATTTAAAAACGCTGAAATTTCCTTCAGGGAATAAGCTCTATCAAATTTCATATTTTCTGATTTTTGCTGTTTTTACAAAAAAAATAAGGCCAGACTCCCGAGGCTAACCTTATTTTAAAATTTACACAAGTTTAAACTTTTATACTTTTACTCTTTCGGAATATACTCCCGAGCGGGTGTCAACCTTAATGGTTTCTCCCTGGTTGATAAACAACGGAACCCTCACAATAGCGCCTGTTTCAACAGTGGCATCTTTCATTGCATTGGTGGCTGTATTTCCCTTTTCACCGGGTTCGGTGTACACGATTTTCATATCCACATACGCCGGGAGTTCGCAAGTTAGCGGTGACTCGGTGTCGGCGTGATACAAAATTTCTACTTCCTGCCCTTCTTTTAAAAATTGCGGGGCATCAATCAATGCTTCATCAATAAAGGTTTGTTCAAAATTTTGGGTGTTCATGAAGTGGTATTCCTGGCCATCTTTATACAAGAACTGGAACGGGCGACGCTCAACCCTTTGAATGTCGATTTTTACACCAGCATTAAAAGTATGAGGTATTACTTTACCGGTTTTAACATTTTTGAGTTTTGTACGGACAAAAGCTCCACCTTTACCGGGTTTAACATGCTGGAATTCAACAATTGAAAAGAGATCGCCATTAAAATCGATTACAAGGCCATTTCTGAAATCTGCAGTAGTTGCCATAAAATAATTAAGTTGATATTAATTTTAAATTTTTTGCAAAAGTAATGATTCTCCGAAAAAAGAAATTTTATGAATTAATGTTCAGGCTACAATTTTTAACGTGGTCAGCCGGAGTTTTTTTTGTCGAAGCGGCCAGGGCCTTTCATCAATCCGCGGGTTGAACGACTGATAAACGACAGAATATCGTCTCTGTCGGCGGTTGCCGGAACATCGGCCTCGATGAGTGATGTTGCCTGCGAAACATTGTAGCCTTTCAGGTAAATTATGCGGTAGATATCCTGAATGGCGTTAATTCTTTCACTCGTAAAACCGCGACGTCTCAAACCAATCGAGTTTATTCCAACGTAGCTGAGCGGTTCACGGGCAGCTTTGGTAAATGGCGGAACATCTTTACGCACCAATGCACCTCCCGAAATCATGCTGTGTGCTCCGACCTGAACAAACTGATGCACTGCTGCCAACCCTCCAACAATGGCGTAATCGTCGATGCGTATATGCCCGGCAAGTGTGGCTGCATTGGCCAGAATTACACTATTTCCGATGTAGCAATCATGGGCAATGTGTACATAAGCCATCAGGAGGCAGTTTTCACCTATCACGGTTTCATAGCTTGCCTTTGTTCCCCTGTTGATGGTTACAAATTCGCGTACAGTAGTATTGTCACCAATTTTTACCATCGTTTCTTCACCCTGATATTTCAGGTCCTGGGGAACGGCAGCGATTACGGCACCAGGAAAGATTTTACAATTTTTACCAATCTGTGCTCCTTCCATAATGGTAACGTTGGAGCCAATCCATGTTCCTTCGCCGATTTCGACGTTTTTCTCAATATTTACAAAAGGTTCAATAACTACATTTTTGGCAACTTTTGCCTGAGGATGAACGTAAGCTAATGGTTGATTCATTCTACTTGTTTTTTTTAACGATTTGAGCAAGCATCTCAGCTTCCATCACTATTTTATTCCCAACAAAGGCATTCCCTTTCATGTGACAGATACCACGCCGTATAGGTGATATTAATTCAAGTCTGAAGAGAAGTGTATCTCCCGGTACTACTTTATTTCTGAATTTAACCTCCTGAATTTTAAGGAATAGCGTGATGTAATTTTCAGGATCGGGTACTGTATTTAAAACAAGCACTCCGCCCGTCTGTGCCATTGCTTCAATTTGCAAAACGCCCGGCATAACAGGCTCATTGGGAAAATGCCCTACGAAGAAACTTTCGTTCATGGTTACATTTTTAATCCCGATGATGTGGTGGTCACTCATCTCGATGATTTTATCGACCAGCAAAAACGGAGGGCGATGGGGCAGAAAGTGCATTATCTGGTTGATGTCGAAACGAGGAGTTTTTGTTGGGTCGTAAGAGGGTGGGGTATCGGGGCTGGTCTTTGCCAAAAAATACTTTTTCAAAACTTTGGCAAATTCGGTATTGGCCTCGTGACCTGGCTTACGAGCGATAATATGCCCCTTTATAGGTTTTCCTGCAAGGGCAACATCTCCAATAACATCGAGAAGTTTATGCCTGGCCGATTCGTTTGGAAAATACAGATCGAGGTTATTTAATATTCCATCGGATTTTACCTGAACAGTTGGTTTATTAAAAAGAAGCGCCAGTCTGTCCAATTCATCCTGGGTAACAGGATTATCAACATAAACAATGGCATTATTCAGGTCGCCACCTTTAATCAGGTTGTTTTTAAGCAAATATTCCAATTCATGCAGGAAAACGAAGGTACGGCAGGGTGCAATTTCAGTTGGATATTCCGAAAGGTTGTTCAGTACAGCATTTTGTGAACCCAAAACCTTTGTTTCAAAATCGATCATTACCGAAACCTTAAATTCATCAGAAGGTACTGCAATGATTTCGATATTATTTTTTGGATCGGTGTAGCTGATCACCGAATCCACCACATAAAATTCTTTTTCAGCATCCTGTTCAACAATACCGGCTTTTTGCAGGGCTTCCACATAAAATCTGGCACTGCCGTCAACGATGGGAGTTTCGGGACCGTCGATTGTAATGAGGGCATTATCGATTTCGAGACCGGCTAACGCTGAAATAACGTGTTCGACTGTATTAACCCTCACACCTTTTGTTTCGATGGTGGTTCCGCGTGAGGTGTCACAAACATTCAATACATCCGCAGCAATTTTTGGTTTGCCTTCAATATCAATCCTTTGGAAAACAAAACCATGATTTACAGGCGCGGGATGAAATGTTAAATTCACCTCCTTTGCAGTGTGCAAACCCATTCCTGAAACCGTAACAGGATTTGTGATTGTTTTTTGTTTGTTCATTTTCGTTAAATAAAATACAGTTTTACTACTTTTTGGCGTGCAAAAGTATTATTTTTTAAAAATAATTAACTTACAAAAAGTTAATGAATTACAAAATGTAATTAGTCGTTTTTAGGAATTCTTTTCTCTAAATCATCTATGCGGTCAACAATTTTCTGAAGGTTGCGGAAATGTACGTAAGCCTTCTTGTATTTGGAAGCATCAAAGGCAGGCGATCCGAAAAGTATAGAATCATCTTTTACATTATTAGGGATGCCTGACTGTGCGGCAATTTTCACGTTGTTCCCGATGTTAATGTGGCCATTAAAGCCGACTTGACCGGCAACCATACAATTCTTTCCTATTTTAACCGAACCTGAAATTCCTGTTTGCGCAGCAATAACGGTGTTTTCACCAATTTCCACATTATGGGCAACCTGGATCAGATTATCAAGTTTTACTCCGCGCCGGATGATGGTTGAACCCAGTGTAGCCCTGTCAACAGTAGTGTTTGCTCCAATTTCTACATTATCCTCAATAATCACGTTTCCAATCTGAGCAATCTTTTTATAATTATTATCCTCCTGTGGTGCGAAGCCAAATCCGTCGGCGCCAATTACCACACCGGCATGTAGTGTACAGTCGTTACCAATCTCGATGTCGGAATAAATTTTAACCCCGGCAAAAAGTGTAGTGTTGTGTCCAATTTTTACATTATCGCCAACATAAACCTGTGGGTAAATTTTGACATTGTCGCCAATTCTGACGTTTTCGCCAATAAACGCAAAAGGTCCGATGTAAACATCCTTCCCAAGCGTTGCTGATTCAGCTATCCAGGCCTTTTCTGAAATTCCTTTTTTATCAAGTTTTATTTTATTGTAAAAATCAAGCAATTCGGCGAAAGCCATGTATGCGTTTTTCACTTTGATTAAAGTGGCAGTGATTGCCTTTTCTGGAACAAAACCTTCATCAACAATCACAATGGAAGCCTCGGTGTTATAAATGTAATGGGTGTATTTTGGATTTGCCAGGAATGAAAGAGAACCCGGCTCGCCTTCTTCGATCTTTGAGAGTCTGTTTACCGATACATTTTCATCCCCAACAACCACTCCTTTGAGTAATTCGGCAATCTGTTTTACTGTAAATTCCATAGTCACTATAATTTTCTATTTTGATATTCAGCCATTTGATTTTAAATTATGCTGGAAAATCCGAATCACCGGATCTCTGCAAATACTTTGGATAACATAAAAAATACTTTGTTACAGTTTTGGAGAGTACATCAAGATTTAACTGGTCAGATGCTTCTGAAATGTCTAATAATTGACCGTTGTTGTAATAAATTTTAATTTTATCATTCACCGGGTCGTAAGCGCTGTTTCGTGCAATATCGGTAAAAACAAAAAACCCCGTCTCGTTGTTCTGCAAATCCAATATCTCTCCAATTTCGTTTTTCAGGTTGTCAATCTCTGTCTTTTCAAATGGATTGTTGCTGATTTCAGTTTTGAAAAGTTGTCGTTGTACAAGGTTGGTACACAATGTCGAGAGCACTTTATCATTCGAATTTTCCCACTCTTTTATTGAGGTAAAAACGTCGAAATCATCAATTTTGGCAAAAAGTTCAAGGATACCAGAATTGTTTTCAAAACCAACTTTCCCGATTTCTGATTTGAGAAAAACCGAAAATGCCTGTGTTGCAAATAGCTTTTCATCTTGCCTGGCAAGCATTTTAGCCCTTTTCAAAATATGAACAAGCATATTTTCGGCCGAAATAACTGTTTTGTGCAAATAAACCTGCCAGTACATCAGGCGTCTGGCAACAATGAACTTTTCGATGGAATAAATTCCTTTTGCTTCAACAACCAATTCGTTATCAACTACATCCAACATTTTAATGATACGGTCGGAGTTGATTACCCCTTCGGAAACGCCGGTGAAAAAACTGTCACGTTTCAAATAATCGAGGCGATCCATATCTAACTGGCTCGAAACCAGACGATGTAAAAATCTTTTTTCGTACTTATCGGTAAAAACTGAAATTGCCATCGATAACCTGCCATCAAACTCTTCATTTAGCCGCTGCATGAAAAGCAGGGAGATTTCCTCGTGGTGTAATCCGCAAACCACCGACTTTTCGAGGGTGTGAGAATAGGGGCCGTGTCCGATGTCGTGCAACAATATGGCAATCAAGGTGGCAACTTTTTCATCTTCGGTAATGATGTGTCCTTTCGAGCGCAATACATCTATGGCTTGTTGCATGAGATGCATGGCGCCAATAGCATGATGGAATCTCGTATGAAGGGCACCTGGATAGACAAGATGGGTGAGACCTAATTGTTTAATCCGGCGTAACCGTTGAAAATAGCGGTGTTCGATAAGATCGAAGATCAATTCGTCAGGAATTGAAATGAAACCATAAACCGGATCATTCAAAATTTTCTTTTTGTTTCGCAGCCTCAAATTCAATATGTTACGTGTTGATGTGATGTTTGTTACGATGTTAAAAAATATTAAGACACTAAAATATTAATCATTATAAAAGGTTAATACTTAGGCTTGAAAAAAGCAAAAATACATCTTAAATTAAATCCTGCTTAAATACTATGGAC
>Ga0172370_10008563_pt1 | contig 12241 bp, 9 predicted proteins | sample LakKiv5m_FD_114538 | JGI IMG/M metagenome (GOLD analysis project Ga0172370, IMG submission 114538) | Freshwater microbial communities from Kabuno Bay, South-Kivu, Congo - kab_022012_11.5m | ecosystem: Environmental > Aquatic > Freshwater > Lake | place: Democratic Republic of the Congo...
AAGGTGCTCATGGCGGCGTTGGCGCGGGCCTGGGACCCGGAGGGTGTGCTGTCGTCGCGCGCGGGTGTCCTGTAACCTCAGTAAATCAAACCAGGAAAGCCCTGCTGCCTGAGCGCCTCGTACAGCACCGCCGTCACCGCATTGGCCAGGTTCAAGCTGCGGATGTGGGCCGTCGTCGGCAAGTAGATCAGCAAATCCTCGTAGTTCTGCTGAATTTCCTGGGGCAGTCCCCGGCTTTCGCCGCCGAAGATCAAGATGTCATCCTGACCGTAGGCCACGCGATCGTAGCGGATCTTGCCATGCGCGCTGAAGAAACGTGGCGTACTTGCCGGCAATGCATCCAGCAAAGCCTGCAGATCCGCGTGACGCTGCAAACGCACCTTGGGCCAGTAGTCCAGGCCGGCGCGTCGCACGTAGCGCTCATCGAGCGAAAAGCCCAATTTGCCGACCAGGTGCAGCGTCGCGTCCGTGCCGACGCAGACGCGGCCGATGCTGCCGGTGTTGCCGGGAATCTCGGGTTCGATCAGCGCGATGTGCATGCAGCCGCCGGGTCAGAAGTAGTAGCTGGCGCCGATGCCGCCGCCGAATGCGCCGCCGAGCATGACGAGTTTGCTGCCCTTTTGTGCGCGAAGGCTGAGCTGATCCGCGGGGCTGCCGAGCGGCGCACCGGTGCCGAACGACAGGCTGACCAGCGCCACCAGACCAAAATGATCGGTCAGGAACATTTCGGCTTGCAGCGGTACCTCGACGCCGAAGCGCAAAGGGAAATCGCCGGCCGTGCGCTTGGTCGCCTTGGTCGTCGAATCGGTCGTGTCCGTGCCGCCGTATTCGTAGAGGATCCACGGCCGCAGGCCCACGGCCAGGCTGGTGCGCGGATGGTCGCCGATGCGGTACAACATGCCGATGGCGACGCGCAATTGCGTGTCGAGTGTGGTCATGGTGTGCGTCGGGTCGATCTGCACTGGATCGCTCGAATACGACGTGGCCGCCACCAGCAACTCATACGCTGACTGCGTGCGCCAATAGCGCATCGACAGACTGGGCGGCCCTGCGCTCGACGCTGTCAAGCCAAAGCCCGCCTTGCCCGTCATGTCGCGCGCCACGGCCGGACTGGCGGCCAGCCAGCCACAGGCCACGACCCACACGGCGCATCTGGTCAAGATCCGGAGTGGCGGTATCATGGCAGGCATGCTGCCTCGCGCGCGCAAAACGCTCAAGCACCTGCGCGCGGTCTTCCAGCGTGGCCTGGCGCTGTGGCGTGTGCTGCTGTGGGGGCTGGCGCTGTGGCTGGCCGTCGTGGCGGTGCCGGCGGCGTTTCTCTATCCCGACGAGGCGTTGACGGTACCGGTGCTGTGCCTCTTGGGGGCCAGTCCCCTCGGCATGATCGTGGCCGCGCTGTCCGGTGAGGCGCTTGCCGTGCTCGGCGCGGCGCTGGCCGGTGTGCTGCCGGCGCTGATCGCGTGTCCGGAGCTGCAGGGAACGCGCACCACCGGGTCGGTGCAGGCGCTGCTGGTGGCCCTGCTGGCGCTTGGTTTGGTCGCCGCTGCCTGGAGCCACCGCGCCGCTGGCGCACTGCCGTGGCCACCGCTGTGGCACCTGTGGCCCTCGCATGCGCCGCTACCGATTTGGCTGACGTGGCTGATCGGCGTGGTCTGGTTGGTTCTCGCCTGGTTTCCGGCCACCGGCGCTGCGGCGCAGGCCGGTGCTGCGCGGTCGGTGCGCGTCGCCGGCGTGGCGATGTGCTGGTTGGGTGTGCGCCTGCTGCCGCTGCACGGCCGCGTCGTGCCAGGTCGCGACGAGCGCTGGCTGACCTTCGCTGGTCGCCGCGCCCTGTGGCTCGGCCTGTTGTGCGGGCTGCTGTGGGCCGCGCAGCGCGCCACTTGAGCCCCGAGCCGGCAGCGCCTATGGTGTCCGCGGTGTCTGAGCAGGAGGCGTTGCCTTGAACCTGGAAGTTCGCGCAATTCGTTGGCTCGGCGTCGCCCTGGCTCTCGCGTCGGTCTGGCCGATGGCGCGCGCTTTGGACGCCCTGAGCGTGCATGACTACCTGGCTGGCATCATCCTGCTTGCCTTGACCTATGTGGCGGCACGCACGGGCGTTGAACTGGCCAGCTCGGGCGCCGTGCGCGGCACGGGAGACGGTGCGCCATGATCAGGTCTCGCCGCCAGCGTTGGTTGTGGTGGACCGTTGCCGCGGGTCTGGCCGTAGCCTGCCGCAACGCGCCGCCGCCGAAGGCCGCGCCCGCTGCGCGCGAGGTCGCGGCAGCAGGCGCGGCGCGCCGGGCCTGCGCGATCGGTCACCTGGCAGCGGACGTCCTCGCGTGCGTGCAAGGCACGGCCATCACCCGCGCCCGTTTCGACGCCGCGCGCCCGGCCTACGACGCTGCCGTATCCAACCGCGCCGTGCTGCAAGCGCTCATCGACGAGGAGATCCTGGTCACCGCGGCGGCGGCGCGACCTCAGGATCGCGCGGCGCTGGGCAGGGTTCAGCGCCAGACCATGGCGGCGACGCTGCTGCGCACCGAGGCGGAGCGCAAGCTGGGGCCGGCGCAGATTGCCGATGCCGACATCCGCCAGGCGTACCTGAATGACTCGATTCGCGAGCATTATCGGCATGCCCCAGGCTATTCGGTGACCGATGTCCAGCTGCTGTGCTGCTCTGGCGGTGCGCAGCAGTGTGCCGAGAATCCCGAAGTGCAGACGTGCATCGACAAGTTGCAGCCCGAAGCGCAGGCGGTGCATGCCGCCCTCAAGGCCGATCCGCCGCGTTCGGCTGAGGAAATGATGGCGCGCGCGACGTTGCTCAAGGCGCAGCGGCCGGCGTTGACCGTGGGGCCCGTGCAGTTCTACTACGACGTGCAGAAGCCGTACGACAAGCAAGGCGGCCGTTACACGCTGATGGTCAAGGAGTTCGTCGAGCACGTCACGCCCTTGAAACCCGGCGAGCTGAGTGCGCCGTTCCGCACGCCTTTTGGCTGGCACATCTCGCGGCTGGATGAATTCCGCCCGGCGGTGAACCGGCCATGGACGGCGCCGGATGTGCGCCAGGAGATTGCCGAACACATCGTCGATCTGGTGCGCGGCCGCGAGGTCGACAAGCTGCTGGTGCAGTGGATGCAGGCGGCCAAGGTCGAGTTGTTCTACGACAAGCTCGACAACCCGCAGTAGCGATCAACCGCGGTACACCGCTTGTGCCAGCGGCGGCAGCCCCATCGCCGCGCCGAACAGCCCCTCTGCCGCCGCGCGCAGATCGTCCGGCCAGTCCAGCTCGAAGCGCAGTTGTGCTCCGCTGCGCGGATGCACGAAGCCCAGCGCATAGGCGTGCAGCGCTTGGCGTTCGATGCGACGCAGCCACGCGATGTCGTTCACTGTCTTCGGGGTCTTGGCGTGCGTGCGCACACCGCCATACAGCGCATCACCGGCAATCGGGTGACCATGCTCGGCCAGATGCATGCGAATCTGGTGGCTGCGCCCCGTCTCCAGCGTGCACACGCACAAGGTGCACAAGGCCGAACGCGCCAGCACCTGCACATGCGTCACGGCCGTCTTGCCCTCGCGCACCTTGCCGGAAAAGCGCTTGCGATCGACGGGATGACGGCCATGCAGCGTCGCGATCGTCAGGGTCTCCGCCGGCAATTGCCCCAGCACGATCGCGACATAGCGCCGCTCGATGTGGTGGTGCGCAAAGGCGGCGGCCAGCTTGCGCATCGCCGCATCGGTCTTGGTCACCACCAGCAAGCCCGAGGTATCCTTGTCGATCCTGTGCACGAGACCCGGCCGGAATGCGTCGCCCAGCCCCTCGATTCCCGGCGCATGGTGCAAGAGGGCATTGACCAGCGTGCCGCCTTCGTGACCCGCGGCGGGATGCACCACCATGCCCGCCGGCTTGTCGATGACGAGCAGGTCTTCATCTTCGTAGACGATGCGCAGATCGATCGCTTCCGGGGCCGCCGACAGCGCCGGCCGCGGCTGCACGTCGATCTCGACGATGAGCCCCTTGTGCAGCAGGAACGATGGCTTGACCTTGCCCGTCGTGCCCAGGATGCGCACGTGGCCCTGGGTGATGTGCTCGGTGGCGCGGCCGCGCGAGAAATCCGGCACTTGGGCGCACACAAAGCTATCGAGGCGTTGGCCGCCGTGGGCCGCCTCGACGGCGATGCGCAGGGTCTGGTCGGATGGCATCAGCAGTTCACGGCACCTGGCGCACATCGGCGATCAGCTTGGTCAGCCCGGCATCTCCCGGCTTGGCGCTGGCGATCTTCTCCAGGCCTTCGAGGATGCGCGCCTGCTCGCCGTGATCCAGGTCGATCGCCACCGACGCCTCGTGCGCCGCCTTCTGGTACTCGCCCACCTGCGCCAGCGCCAGCGCGAATTGACGCTTCAAGTCGGCGCGCGCCTGCCCCGCCAGCTCCGCCGCCAACTGGATGTGCGGCACCGCCTCGGCATGTTTGCCTGCCGCCGTCAGCGCCTCGGCCAGGTTCTCCAGGTAGCCGATGTTGCGCGGCTGCACCGCCACCATCATCTCGCGGTACGTCGCCTCCTGCGCGTGCTGCCCCAGCTTTTGCGCCGCATTGGCCAGGTGGCCGAGCATCTGCAGGTTGTCCGGATAGGTCTTGGCGTGCGGCCCGAGGATCTTGAGGATCTCCTCCTGCTTGCCATGTTGGGCCAGCCAGTTGGCGCGCACATTGAGGGCCACGATCTCGTCGGGCTTTAATTTGAGCGCCGTGTCGATCGCCTTGTTCATCCCGTCATAATCGCCGATCTTGGCGCTGAACATCGCGACGTTGACCCAGGCGTTCAACAGGTTGGGGTACAGGACCAGCGAGCGCTGCAAGCTGTCGATTGCTTCGCGCGTGCGCCCCAGGCTGTTGAGGCAGAGGGCCTCGATGAAGTGGTTCTGGAAGTCGTCGGGGTTGACGGCGATGGCCTCGCGGATGGCGACCAGGCCCTCGGATGCGCGCCCGCGCTTTTGCATGGCGCGGCCGTCGGTGAAGCCGCGCTCGGCCACCATCCAGCGCTCGTGCAGGTTCTGCAGGGTGGCGATGGACACCACGGCCGACGCCACCAGCGCGATCTTGCCCCAGGTCGGCACGGTGCTGCGCTTGGCCCATTCCTCGGGGCGCGTCAGCCAGATCTCGGCGCTGCCGATGACGCCCAAGTGCAGGGCAAAAAGGAAGGTCGGCGCCGGCAAGGCCAGCGGAAACGAGAACATCGCATCGCCACAGATGGCAAAGATCGCCGCCAGCGACGAGGCCGCGCCAAAGGCCAGCCAGGCAGCGCCATCGGCGTCGCCCTGCACCGCCTCGCCATAGCGCGATGCCGCGCGCGCCGTCAGCCAGAAGGCCAGACCGATGAGCGCCAGCAGCGCCGCCAGACCCTGCAAACCGAACTCGCTGGCAAACTGCAGGAAGTCCTGGTGCGCGCGGATCGGCTGCTTGGCAATGCTGAACATCTCGTTTTGCGTGCGCTGCGTGACGTACTGCGGGTAGAGCACGCGCCAGTTGCCGGCGCCCTGGCCAAAAGGATGCGCTTCGATGGCCTTCCAGGTGCTGGCCCACATGCCAAAGCGCCACTGCGCGGCGTTGCCTTCGGTGTCGAACGAGGATTTCACCAGTTCGCTCATGCTCTGCGCGCGCTTTTGGTCCGCTTCGTCGATGGGCGTGTTGAAGCCCGAGCGCACGAGGTAGGCCGAGGTGGCGGCGACCGCGACGGCGGCCAACGTCAGGCCGACCACCAGCGGCATCAGGCGCGAGCGGCGCGGCGCTTCGGGCGCGGCGCCGCTGGCGGCGGCCTCGCTGGCCTCTGCGGCTTCGGCGGCGGCGCGGCGCTTTTCGGCCAGCACGCGGCCGACCATCCACGCCGTACCGGCGACCACGAGGCCCAGGAAGGCGCCGACAAAGGCCGAGCGCGTGACCGTCAGCTTCAAGTAATAGAGCAGGATCACGAACGCCGAGGCGCCAAAGGCCAGCGCCAAGAGGGCCTGCCAGGTCTTGTGCTGGCCCCACCAGCGCGCCGCCATCGCCATCACGGCGTAGCTGGCCGGCATGACGGCGACGATCAACTCTGCGGCCATGTTGCGGTTGCCGAAGGTCGAGCCGGGCTTGGAGATGATGGCAACCTTGTGCTCCAGCCAGGCCTGGGGCAACAGCGCTTGGATGTCATGTTGTTCGCCGATGCCGACCAGGGCGACGTAGAGGCCGCCGAGCAAGAGGCCCACGGCGACATACCAAAAGCGGCGCGGCGACGTGACGCCGAGAATGGTGACCGCGAACAGCACAGCCGCCGCCAGCCAGCGGTGCAGGTCGGTCTTGGCAAACAGCGAGAGAATGCCGCCGGTCTGCTCGGGGGCGATGGCGACGCCGAGCAGGACGGACGCCACCAGCGCCAGCCCCGGCCACAAGAGCGGCGTCCTGGGCCAGCGCAGCGGCCGGCCGATGAGGGCGAGCAGGGCGAACAGGGCGATGAACCACGCCGCGGCCTCGGCCATCATCAGCTGCTTGGGCAGCTGGAACAGGTCGCGGATGCCGGGGGTGACGGCGATGGGCAAGAGAAAGCACAAGAGGCCGAGGCCCAGGGCGACGGCGTCATCGAGGAAGGCCCAGCCGTCTTCGGGTTCCACAGACAGCGGACGGCGCGGCGGCTGTGGGCGCGCGGCCGGCGCAGCGCTGGCCTGGGGTTCGGCGGCGATCTTGGAGCGGTTCTTCTTGGCCACGGGCGGACTCCGGCTGGGAAAGGCGGCGGGAGCATAGCGCATGGGGCAGCGGGGCGTACATAGGCGCCGGCTTGCCGTTCAGGGCGCTGGCGTTGCCGCCTCTTCCGGCCACCAGCGCGTCAGGTCGATGGCGATGGCATCGAAAGGCGGGATGCGCGCTTCGACGTCGTCGCCGACCCAGGCCCCTTGCAGGATCCAGTGTTCGCCGGCATGGCGCAGCACTTCGACAAGGCGCTGCGCCGGATCGACCAGCCACAGCCACTGCACGCCACACTCCAGGTAGATGCGCGATTTCTGCACGCGGTCGCGGCGCACCGACGCGGGCGAGACGACTTCGCAGGCCCAGTCGGGGGCCAACTCGAAATAGGCGACGTCGGGCCAGACCGGCATGCGGTCGCGGCGCCAGCCGGCAAGGTCGGGGACCAGGACATGGCGGCCGAGGTGGAGCTCGGGTGCATCGACGATCCACCAGCCGCCCGGACCGCCGCTGCCGCCGGGCTTGCGGTGAAAGGCTCCGCTGAGATCGCCGCCCGCGGTGGACGACGCCATCGCATGGCGCGATGCCGGGCGCGCACTGGCGATCAGTTCGCCGTCGAGAATCTCGCCGACGAGGTGGTCGGGCAACGCGAGGAGATCCGTGTAGCTGACGGGTTTACGTTTGGGCAGGACCATGAAGCACCTCCGCGGGTGGAGGATAGCATGCCTGTGGCTGGGCGGTGCAGGCCGCCCTCACCCTGCCGCCTGCGGCGGCTGTCCCTCTCCCACCGTATGGGCGAGGGACATGGAATCCTTGGCTCTTCCCCTCGCCCGCAGCGCGGGAGAGGGGTCGGCCGGAGGCCGGGGGTGAGGGCGGCGAGGCGCGCCCTGGCGACATTGGGATGGCCGTGGCCTGCTTGCCCTAGCCCCGCCCCTCGGTCGCCGGCCGGAACGCCTTCAGCTCCGTGCCGCGCGTGCCGAACGCGAACTCCGCCGCCTTGACGATGCGCGCCCGTACCTTGGCCGCCGCCTTCAATTCCGCGTTCACCTGCTGCGTCAGCGCCGTCAGCGCCGCCTTGGCCGCCTCCTGCTTGGCGTTGAGGGCCTGGATCTTGGCATTGTGCGCCGCCAGCGTCGCCGCCAGCTTCTTGGTCTCGGCGGGCAGCGCGGCCTGGTGCGCCTTGGCGCCCTCGACGGCGAGGTTGTTGCGGCTGACTTGTTCGGCTTGAGACTTGCGGACTGCCATGAAACATCCTCCAGCGGCACCGGGTTGCAAGCGTGGCGCCGCGCGCAGTCTTGCGCCGTGGGGATGGTTGTCAAGTTCTGGATCGTGCCCTCACCCTGCCGCCTGCGGCGGCTGTCCCTCTCCCACTGTGTGGGCGAGGGACTTGGAAACCCTGGCGCTTACCCCTCGCCCGCACCGCGGGAGAGGGGTCGGCCGCAGGCCGGGGGTGAGGGCGGCGAAGCGGACGGGCCGCGTATCCACCTGGACAGACCGGCAATCCATGGTGCGCGAGCGGATCTCCACGTGGATACTTGGTTCATCCATGTGGATAGGTCGCTCGTCCACGTGGATATGTCGTTCATCCATAGGGCGCAGACGGATCTCCATGTGGAGATCTGGCTCGTCCATGTGGCGCAATGGGATATCCAGATTGCTATCCGGTTCGGGCAGGTGTGCGGCGGGCCTGGGTTGGGCTAGGGGTAAGTTCTCGAACAGCGCAAGCCGAAGATGGATTCCGCATTCGACGGGACGCCGAAGTCGCGATTGCCCGCCCGCAAGTCGCTGGCGTCGTTGTAGAAGCTACCGCCGCGAATGACCCGGTAGGTGGCGCTGCCCGGACCCGTCGGATTCGTCTGATCTCCGGCCACGTAGGTCGCATACCAATCCCTGTTCCATTCCCAAACATTGCCCGCCATGTCATGCAATCCATACGGACTATCGCCCGCTGTCTTCGACCCTACCGCCCACGTCGCCTTCGTCCCGCAGCCGTAGGTGCCATTGCTCATCACCGCATACGTGCAGTCCGCGTCTGAGTCGGCCCACGGGTATTTCCGCATCGCCTGGGCGCACGTAGCATCACCAGCAGTCTTGCCGTTCTTCACGCAATCGCCGCGCGCCGCCATCTCCCACTGCGCCTCGGTCGGCAGGTCGTACGCAGACCCGCGCCACTTGCAGTACGCCTGCGATTGAGTCCATGTCACGCAATTCACCGGGAATTGCTCGCGACCGCTCTTGGCCTTGCCGCCCGCCGTGTCCCAGTTGCAGGAGGTCGAGTTGCCGTCGCCCTGCGGCGGCGTGCATCCGCCCGCGTCCACACAGGACTTCCACTGCGTCATCGTCGTCTCATTCACATCCATGTAGTAGCTCGACAACGTCACCTTGTGCTGCGGACTCTCATCGGCGTTGCAGTTCGCTTCCTTGGCGCTGTTGCAGCCCATCCAGAACGTGCCGCCGGGGATCAAGACCATGCCGGACAAGCCCACGACGCAGGCACCGGCGGCATCGCAGACCTTTGCGCCACCGCAATCGGTGCCGGCGCTGACGTTGGTGTGGGTGCAACCCTTGGCCGCGTCGCAAGCGTCGATGGTGCAGGCATTGGCATCGTCGCAGTTCGCCGCTGCGCCGCCCTGGCACACGCTGGCCTGGCAGGTCTCGCCAGTGGTGCAGGGTTGGGCATCGTCGCAGGTGGTGCCATCCGCCAAGGCGGTGCCCGCGCACTGGTACGTCTGGCTGCACCTGTCGTCGGCGGTGCACGCGGCCGAGTCGTTGCACACTTCGCCGTTGTTGTAGTTGTAGAAGTCGCACATGCCCGTCGTGCAAAGCATGTCGTAGCACTGCGGGTTCCAAGCTGGATTGACGTAGCAGTCGCTCGCCCACATGCATTCCACGCACTGGCCGAAACCGTTGCAAAAGCCGCTCTTGCCGGGGTTGCCGAAGGCGGCTGGGCAGGTGCTGCCCGCGGGGGCAAACGTGGACCCGCCGCATGTGCCCGCAGTGCACGTCGCCACCATGCACCCGTCTTGAGAGCAGTCCGCACCGTCGGCCACGTTGGCGTGCGCACAACCGGGACCTGCGCTGCAGCTGTCGGTGGTGCAAGCATTGGCATCGTCGCAGTTGGTCGCCGTGCCGCCCTGGCAGACGCTGGCCTTGCAGGTCTCGCCGGTGGTGCAGGCGTTGCTGTCGGTGCACGCCACACCGTCCGCCTTGGGCGTAGCCACGCACTGGCCGGTGCCGGTGTCGCAGGTGTTGCTGGCGCAGGGCAGGCTGGGGCAGACAACGCCGGCGCAGAGGTCGTCCTTGACGCAGCGAAAGCCGACGCCCTCGTGGCTGAACGACGGCGGGTCCTGCGAATGCTTCGCGCTGCGCGCGCTGACCGCCGGGTTCTGGTAGCTGCCGCCGCGGTGGGTCTTGTCGGTGCCGCTGGCCGGGCCGGTGGGGTTGGTCTGGGCGGCGGACGGGTACGCCGAGGCATACCAGTCGCGGTTCCATTCCTCGACATTGCCCGCCATGTCGTGCACGCCATAGGGACTGTCGCTTGCCGGCTTGGCGCCCACTGCCCAGGACTTGCCGGTGTCGCAGCCGTAGTTGGCCACGCCTGGTCCTTCGCGCATCACCGCGTAGCTGCAGGTCGGCGTCGCCTCGCCCCACGGGAAGGTGCGCATCGCCGCGGCACAGGCGGGGTCTGTGGCCGTGCTGCCGTTCTTCTCGCAGCTGCCGCGCGCCGCCATCTCCCACTGCGCTTCGGTCGGCAGGTCAAAGCCGCTGCCACGCCACTTGCAGAAAGCCTGCGCCTGCGTCCAGTTCACATGGTTCACAGGATTCTGCGTCAGACCCGGGTAGGTCGCTGCCGGGCTGCTCGACTGCACCTGACTCGGCACCGTGCAGACGCCGGCATCGACGCAGGCCTTGTACTGCGCGACGGTCGTTTCCGTGGCGTCGATGAAGTAGGACGTCAACGTCACCTTGTGCTGCGGCTTTTCGTCCGGGTTGCACGCGGCGTCCTTGCTGGCATTGCAGCCCATCCAGAAGGTGCCCGCGGGAATCAAGACCATGCCGGACGGCGCGCTGAGGTCGCAGTTCCCCGTGCCATCGCAGGTGCCGCTGGTGTTGCACGCCGTGCCGGCGCTGGCGTTGACGTGCTTGCAGCCGGTGGCCGCGTCGCAGTTGTCCGTCGTGCAACTGTTGGCGTCATCGCAGCTCAGGACGGCGCCGCCGCTGCAGTTGCTGGCCTGGCAGGTCTCGCCGGTGGTGCAGGCGTTGCTGTCGGTGCACGGCGTGCCATCGGGCAGGCCGCTGCAGCTGGTGACGGCGGCCAAGGTCCGGCTGCAGCGCAGACCCAAGAAACCGTAGGCCGCGGATGGCGCAAAGCTGCCGCGTCTGGCCGTGCGCAAAAAGCCGATGTTGTAGTTGTCGAAACAGCCGCCGCGCATGATGCGAAGCGAACCGTCGGGCGGGCCTTCCGGCGCCGACTGATCGCCGGCGCTGTAGGCGCCCTGCCAGTCGCGGGTCCACTCCCAGGCATTGCCGGCCATGTCGTGCAGGCCATAGGGGCTGTCGCCCAGGGGCTTGGAGCCCACCGCCCAGGTCGCGCCGGTACCGCAGCCATTGCCGCCCTCGGAGCGCACCGTATACGTGCAAGTCGGCGCGGCCTCGCCCCACGGATAGGTGCGCATGGCCGCGGCGCAGCCCGGATCCGCGGCGGTGCTGCCGTTGTGCTCGCAACTGCCGCGCGCCGCCATCTCCCACTGCGCCTCGGTCGGCAGGTCGAACTCGCCGCCGCGCCACTTGCAGTAGGCCTGCGACTGCGACCAGGTCAGAAAGTTGACGGGGTTGTTGGTCAAGCCGGGATAGGTCGCGTAGGCCGCGGGCTGCTGCGAAGCAGGCGCCGTGCACACCCCGGCATCGACGCAAGCCTTGTACTGCGCCACGGTCGTCTCGGTGAGATCCATGTAGTAGGCATCCTGAGTCACCCGGTGCTGCGGCTTCTCGTCGGCGTTGCAGGTGGTATCCTTGGCGGCATTGCAGCCCATCCAGAAGGTCCCGGCCGGAATGAATGCCATGCTCTTGGCGACCTTGACGTCCGAGCAGACGCCGCTGCTGCAGACAAGGCCGGCGCCGCAGGTCGTCCAATCGGCCACGTTGGCGTGTGCGCAGCCGGGACCTGCGCTGCAGCTGTCCGCAGTGCAAGCATTGGCGTCATCGCAGTTCGCCGCCGCGCCGCCCTGGCAGACGCTGGCCTGGCAGGTGTCGCCGGTGGTGCAGGCGTTGCCGTCGTCGCAGGTCGTGCCGTTCGCCTTGGGCGTGGCGACGCAGGTGCCGGTCGTGGCGTCGCAGGTCTGGGTGGCGCAGGCGAGTTCCGGACAGGAAACGCCGGCACAGAGGTCAAAGTACTTGACCTTCAAGTAGCCTTCGACTGCAGCCCGTTCGCTGTCGCTGAGCGCGCGGTTGTAGACGATGACCTCGGCGATGTCGCTGTCCGGGAAGTACTCCCAACCCGTCAGCCCGGCGTTGTAGTAGTAGCTTGCGAGATTCAACTCCGGACCCAGGCTCGC
>Ga0172370_10008564_pt1 | contig 12239 bp, 8 predicted proteins | sample LakKiv5m_FD_114538 | JGI IMG/M metagenome (GOLD analysis project Ga0172370, IMG submission 114538) | Freshwater microbial communities from Kabuno Bay, South-Kivu, Congo - kab_022012_11.5m | ecosystem: Environmental > Aquatic > Freshwater > Lake | place: Democratic Republic of the Congo...
CCAGCCAAATTCAATCTATGCCTCTATGGGGATATACTTATTCAAGAAAAACATACTTAAAGAAGAATTAGAGGAAGATGCCAATAAAGAAACAGACCACGATTTCGGCAAAAACATAATTCCCCAGATGCTCAAGAAATCGCGTAAAGTGTTCGTTTATAATTTCGGCGACGAGAATGGAAAGCCGCTCTACTGGCGCGATATCGGAACGAGAGACGCCTACTACCAGGCAAACATGGATTTAATCAAGCCTGACTGCCAATTTGACTTATTTGACAGGAGCTGGCCAATCAGGACATACCAGGAGCAATTTCCTCCAGTAAAAGCAGAATATTTCGGAAAACAGAAAAACGTATGCGTCAATTCCATAGTGAATTCTTTGATTTCTGGAGGTTGTATAATAAGAGGCGGGGCAGTGCAGCGTTCTATTTTATCCCCGAACGTCTGCATAGAGGATAATGCCGAGGTAAGCGATTCTATATTAATGGAAGGGGTAATTGTTGAAAAAGGCTGCAAGATAAAAAATGCTATTATTGATAAGGATGTAACAATCAGCGCCGATACTATCATCGGATATGATAAAGAAGCGGATATGAAAAAATTCACATCCACCACATCCGGAATAGTGCTGGTTGAAAAGAAAATGAAAATTTGATGCTTAAAAATATTACAAAAGCGCAAATAGGCGACGCAAAACAAATGCAGTCTTTGATTAACTTCTATGCGTCCAAGGATATGATGCTCCCGCGCTCCCTGAATGAAATCTATGAAAATATCAGGGATTACTGGGTCTGCAGGGAAGATGATAAGATAATCGGCTGCTGCGGACTGCATATAATCGGATGGGATAATCTGGCAGAAATTAAATCGCTTGCTGTAGCCAAAACAAAACAAAAAAAAGGCATAGGCAGGAATCTGGTGGAAACCTGCCTAAACGAAGCAAGGGCCTTGAAACTAAAGAAAATTTTTGCCCTGACGTATTCACCCGGTTTCTTTAAAAAGTTGGGGTTTAAAAAAATACCAAAATCAAAGCTGCCTCATAAAATATGGGCAGAGTGTTGTAATTGCCCTAAGTTCCCGAACTGCAACGAAGAAGCAATGTTAAAAAATATTTAAGGAGGTAAAATGGACTATTTACTTAGCGATAATCAAAAAATGATTCAAGGGCTGTGCAGGCAGATAACAGAAGAAAAAATTATGCCGGCGGCTGCGGAACTTGATAAGACCGAGGAATTCCCTTGGGAGATAATAAAAGTAATCGCGCAGGCTGACCTGTTCAGCTTGTTCATCGAAGAAAAATACGGCGGAATGAGCGGCGGGGTCCTGGAACTATGCCTGGCGACTGAAGAATTCTCCAGGGGCTGCGGCGGTGTTGCCGTCTGTTATGCTGCCTCTGCCTTAGGCACATTCCCTATAATCCTATACGGCAACGAGGAACAAAAACAAAAATACCTGCCTGATATAGCAAAAGGCAAGAAACTCGCTGCTTTCGGTTTGACAGAGCCGGCTGCCGGTTCAGACGCCAGCGCAATACAGACTACAGCAAAAAAAGAAGGAGACCACTACATACTTAACGGCACAAAACATTTTATTACCAACGGCGGCGAAGCAGAAATATATACTATCATTGCTATGACGGATAAATCCAAAGGCGCAAGAGGCGCAAGCGCGTTCATCGTAGAAAAAGGCACCCCTGGGTTTACATTCGGGAAGAAAGAAGATAAAATGGGTATACGCGCGTCCGCAACAAGAGAATTGATATTTACTGACTGCAAAATCCCTAAAGAAAATTTATTAGGCAAAGAAGGACAGGGATTTATTATTACAATGAAAACATTTGACATGTCCAGGCCTGGAGTCGCAGCCCAGGCATTGGGAATAGCGCAGGGCGCTTTGGATGCCGCAGTAAAATATGCCAAAGAAAGAGTGCAATTCGAAAAGCCTATCTCCAGTTTTCAAGGTATCCAGTTTATGCTCGCTGATATGGCTACGGAGATAGAAGCGGCAAGGGCCTTGATATACGCCGCTGCCAGAGAAATAGACAGCGGCAGCAAAAATATCGGTAAAGGCTCGGCAATGGCAAAATTATTCGCTTCTGATGTAGCTATGAAAGTAACTACTGATGCAGTCCAGATTTTCGGCGGCTATGGCTATATGAAAGAATACCCCGTAGAAAAATATATGCGCGACGCAAAGATAACCCAGATATACGAAGGCACAAACCAGATACAAAGAAGCATTATAGCTTCCGCGGTGATTAAAGAAGCGGCTAAGAAAAAATAATATGAACATTATTGTTTGCATAAAACAGGTTCCGGAAACCACCCAGGTCCAAATTGACCCCAAGACAAACACCTTAATCCGCGAAGGCGTTACATCTATAATTAATCCCTTTGATATGTATGCTATTGAGGAAGGAATAAGGCTTAAGGAAAAATTTGGCGGAAAAACAACGGTTATAACAATGGGGCCGCCGCAGGCCGAGTGCGCTCTGCGCGAAGCTATGTCATTAGGCTGCGACGAAGGAATTCTTTTAAGCGACAGGGCGTTTGCCGGCTCAGACACATTGGCTACAAGTTATACTTTAGCTATGGCTATTAAAAAAATAAAAGAATTTGATATGATTATCTGCGGCAAACAGGCTTCTGACGGAGATACAGCGCAGGTAGGCCCTGGTATTTCTGCCCATCTGGATCTGCCGCAGCTTACCTATGTGAGGAAAATAGAAGAGATTAAAGATGGCCAAATAGTGGCTGAACGCATGACAGAGGAAGGTTTTGAAATTATTAAAATGCCCCTGCCGTGTCTTATTACAGTAGTCAAAGAAATAAATGAACCGAGATTGCCATCTTTAAAAGGCATGATGCGTTCGAAAAACGCTAAAATTAATACCTGGAAAGCCATAGACCTTGAAATGGAAGAAGATAGGATCGGATTAAAGGGTTCGCCTACACAGGTAATAAAGATTTTTACGCCGCCGGCAAGGCCAAAGGGCCAAATATTCGACGGCAGCCCTGATGAAGCCGTAGAAAAACTATTAGATGTATTGAAAGACTTAACAATTTAACATGAGCATAAAAATCATATCAGAAAAGTGCGTTGGATGCCAGATATGCGTTAAAGTCTGTCCTTTTGGCGCCATTTCCATGGTAAATAAAAAGGCTGTAATTGATTTGGATAAATGCACTCTATGCAGCGCATGCGTAGATGCGTGTAAATTTTCCGCCATTGTATTAGAGAGAACCTTCAGCAAAACGCAAAATATAGAACAATATAAGGGCGTATGGGTGTTTGGCGAACAGAAAAAAGGGATTGTCCAGCCTGTCGTATACGAACTGCTGGGAAAAGGCAGGGAACTTGCTAAAAAACTACACACCCAGCTTTCATGCGTATTGCTGGGCCATAACATAAAAGGCCAGGCTCAGGAATTAATATACCGAGGAGCAGATAATGTTTACCTTATTGACGCTCCTGAGGTGGCAAATTTCTTAGATGAACCTTATACTAAAATAGTCGTAAATCTTATCAGGAAATACCGTCCGGAAATTATTCTCTGCGGCGCAACAACTATCGGCAGAGCCTTGATATCGCGCGTGGCGGTAAAATTGCATACTGGTCTTACTGCGGACTGCACAGGCTTAGACATAGAAGAAAAAGAAAAAATACTTCTGCAGACAAGGCCTGCATTTGGCGGAAATATTATGGCTACAATAGTCACCAGAAACCATAGGCCGCAAATGGCCACGGTACGTCACAAAGTAATGAAAGAAAACGAACGCGATAAAACAAGGCAGGGCAAAATAATAGAGGAACACTTTGATAATTCATTTTACACTTCCCGCACCAAAATCTTAGATATAGTAGAAGAAGTTAGCTCTACCATAAACATTACAGAAGCTGATATAATAGTATCTGGCGGCAGAGGAATGCGCGGGCCGGAAAACTTCCCTATCCTGGAAGAATTGGCAAAAACACTGGGCGGTGCCGTAGGCTCTTCGCGCGCAGCAGTAGACAGCGGATGGATGCCGTATTCACACCAGGTCGGCCAGACAGGAAAAACAGTCTGCCCTAAAATTTATATCGCGTGCGGCATATCCGGGCAAATTCAACATTTGGTAGGCATGCAATCTTCAAAGATAATCATAGCTATAAATCAAGACAGCAGCGCCCCGATATTTAATGTGGCTACCTATGGGATCGTAGGCGATTTATTCCAAGTAGTGCCATTATTGACCAAGGGATTCAAGGAAAAATTAAAAAGATAAATGTATTTTAAAAACTTAGAGCTTGTAGGATTTAAATCTTTCGCAGAAAAAACAGTGCTTAAATTTGAGCCTGGGATTACTGCGGTAGTAGGGCCAAATGGCTGCGGCAAGAGCAATATATTCGACTCTATACGTTGGGCATTAGGAGAGCAGTCCATAAAATCCCTGCGCGGCTCAAAGATGGAAGATGTAATATTTAACGGCACTGAAAAAATTCCAGCATTAGGATTTGCAGAAGTATCTTTGACGCTTTCCAATGAAGCGCATATCCTGCCCATAGACTACGAAGAAGTCACCATCACCCGCCGCCTATACCGTTCAGGAGAAAGTGAATATCTTTTAAATAACAATCCTGTAAGGCTGAAAGATATAAATGACTTGCTTATGGGAACAGGCATAGGCGCTGAATCATATTCTCTGGTAGAACAGGGCAAAATTGATTTAGTGCTCAGCTCGCGGCCTGAAGACAGAAGGCTAGTTTTTGACGAAGCCACAGGCGTAAGCAAATACAAAGCCAAAAAGAAAGAGGCCATAAGAAGACTGGAAGACACGGAGAATAACCTCCTGCGCGTAAATGACATTATACTCGAGGTAAAAAGGCAGATTTCTTCTATTGAAAGGCAGGCGAGTAAAGCCAGAAGATATAAAGAAGTCTTTGAGCAATTAAAGGCCTTGGAAATAAAGGTTTCTCAAGAGGAAACCCATAACCTAAAATTAAAATGGCAGGAATCTCTGGACACCGAATCCAGCCTGAAAGACAAAATCAACAAACTTACCCTAAGCCTTGAAGATCTAACCAAGAAAATATCCCTCCATCAAGACGAAATAGAAAATTTGAATCAAGAGGTTATAAACTTAAACAACGATTTGATAAACAGCAAAAACTCTATTGAGACAAAAGGCCAATACATCAAAATCAATGAAGAGCGCATCATAGAACTCAATAAAAGGACGCAGGTCATAGAAAACCAGAAGAATAATTTGCTCAGCCGCATTGAACACGCAAAAAATAATCTGTCCAGAATCAACTCTGAGCTAGGCAAAATAAAAGAAGAATCGCAGTCAAAGGCCAAGATTCTGGAAGAAAAAGAATTTAAATTTAAAGAAATAGAAGGAGCGATCAAAAAAGCCCAAGAAGAATTAAAAGAAGCCAATAGCAAAATCTTCGAAATAGTCGCCGCAAAAACAAAATCCAATAATGAATTAATAGATATCAATAACTCTTTGAGCAGTTTAAACGCAAGAAAGTTAAGGCTGGAAACTGAAATTGTAAAAACCAAGAATGAAAGCGACTCTGAACAAAAAGAGCTTGCAGAAATAAAGGAGCAGGTAGAAAAAATCAGGGCGGCTTTTCAAAATACAAAAGATAAGGTTTTGAGTCTGCAAAACAACTTATCTCTCAAAAACGATGAAATCCAGAAAATTACCGCGTCGATTAATAAACTTAACGAAACAAGAATCAGTCTCGAATCACAAAAGGAATTTCTGGAAAATTTAAAACTCAAATACGAAAATATGCCTTCCGCAAAAGATGCGGAGTTAACTATAAACAACATGGAGAAAATCAATCAGGATGAGATTTCCGGAATAATAGCCAAGGCAAAATCAGTCTCCTTTGATCCTTCTACTAAAACATACCGTATAAGATGCGAAGTTAAATTGTTTTCCCTGGATATAAAATTTATAGACGAAAAAATAAACCAGACTATTCTGCAGATTCAAAAAGAGACAAACATAATCAACAGTAAAAATACAGAAGCTGACAACTTAAGACAGGAAATCAAAACTCTGGAAATACAGATGCAGCAGGAACAGATAGAGCTTACCGATAAAGAAGCCGCGCTGAAAAACCGCCAGTCAACATTCGATAAAATCTCGGACGAGCTGTCGCTTTTGGAATTCGAACAGAAGGATGTAGGCGATAATATTAAAAAACTCAACGAGAAAAAAACTGTTATACAGACTGAAATAGAACGCCTTGGCAGGGAAAATACAAAGCAGGATAATATAATAATTTCCTCTCAATCGCAAATAGCCGAAAACGGCAAACTAAGGGAATCTATCCTTTTGGAAATCACTCAATTTAAAACTGAACTCGGATCTGTCCAAGCCAAAGAAAATGATATATCCAACACTGTAGCTATGCTGGAAAGGTCGCTCGCGGCAGAAGAAGAAGCCCTCACTGAACAAGAAAACGAAAAAACCAGCTGTATAGAAAAAATAGAGGATCTTGAAAAAGAATCTGCCAATTTAAAGATTGAAATAGAAGACCTTAAGAGAAAAACAACGCATATTCAAGATGAGTTGGTTGTTAAAAATGATACTTTGGTAGAAAAAGAAAAGGTCCTTAAACAATTAGAAGAAGAGGAATATAAGCAAAATTCTGAAATTACCGAAGATAAAGAAAATCTGCATAAATCGCAATTAGGCCTCCAGGAAAACAAGTTCAAGATAGACCAGATAAAAGAAAGGATGCTCCAGTTGTATCAATACAACATCGAAGGTGAACAATACCAGCCTAGTGAATTTAACAAAGAAAGCACTATCCAGGAAATAGAAGCGCTTCGCAAAAAAATCGACAGCTTCGGCACGGTAAATCTTGTGGCTATTGAGGAGCTTGAGGAATTAAAAACAAGATACGAGTTCTTAGAACAGCAGCAAAAAGATTTAAACACTGCCAAAGATTCTTTAAACGAGGCTATTAGAAAAATCAATCAGACAACAAGAAAAATGTTCTTAGATACTTTCCATACGGTTGCAAAGGAATTTAAAAACTATTTTAAACTCCTGTTCGGAGGAGGGGATGCGGAGTTATTCCTGATAGACGAAGAAAATGTATTGGAATCAGGCATAGAAATAGTCTGCCGCCCTCCAGGGAAAAAACTGCAGAATATTTTGCTCCTGTCAGGCGGCGAAAAATCGCTATCAGCCATTGCCTTAATCTTCGCCATATTTAAAACAAAACCGGCCCCATTCTGCGTATTGGACGAAATCGATGCCGCCCTAGATGAGCTCAATGTCGATAGATACAGCAGGATGTTGAAAGAATTCGCCAGCATCTCGCAATTCATAGTGATTACCCATAATAAAAAGACAATCGCCCATGCAAACGTTATGTATGGGATTACGATGGAGGAATCCGGCATATCCAAAATCGTTTCGGTAAAACTCAGTGAAAACAATAATAAATCTTCGGATAAGGTAAATAAACATCGCAAGGAAGGCAAATCCGCATTATCTTCAGCAGAAACAAATTGAAGCTTTTTCAAAAAGGCATCCAAGACAAGAGGAAGCGCTGCCTTGACATTTATATTATAATATGTTATACTTTTTTGCGATTTTACCCACACACCTAACTATTTCAAAATAAATGTTTTACCCATACATCTCCCAATTTAACTGGGTCGATATCCTAATCATCATATTAACTATAAGAATGTGTTATATCGGCCTGAAAAGGGGATTGGGCGTAGAAGTATTTAAATTCATCAATTTGTGCTTCTGTTCTTTTGTAGCATTCCATTTTTTCTACTCGCTAGGCGAGTTCATCAATAATAAAATTCCGGTACTCCCCCTAGAATCGACTCTAATATTTACTTATCTTGTTTTAATTCTTATCATTACTGTAATCTTTATTATTATAAGGGATGGCTTTCTGATGGTAATCCGAACGGAAGGCGACAGCCCCGCCAGCAAATACTTAGGATTAATCTTGGGATTTATAAGGGGGCTTTTGATAAGTGGTTTTGTTATCTTTGCGCTATTGATCTCCCATATCCGTTATTTAGAGTTAAGCTGTAGGGCATCTTTTTTGGGGCCTAGAGTAGCGGTTATGACGACGAAGACTTATGAATTCGTCTTTTACGGCATTGTCTCAAAAATCTTTCCTGATCAAAACTTCAACCAAGAAGTTACAAAAGCAATACAAGCAAAATCCTCATAAAAATAAAATCTACAAAATCTATCTTCACCACTAATTTAGTCTCTGGCTAAAGGAGGAGTAATGAAGTTAAAGGATATTTATAGAACGGCCGTGGAAGAAAGCATTAAACAGGACCCCAGAGGCAAAGATGCGGTAGCTAAAGAGCTTAAGGAAAAAAAAGACGCCTTTGAGAAATTAGATGTTCAGAAACGCAAAGAATTTGATAAGGAAGAACTGACAAACCCTTATGCGGACAGCAGGATTTTATATGGCGATCCGGACAAAGATATACAGGGTGTCCTTGTAGGCATAGATATGGACGTGAGCGAAATAATATTGGCTGATTGGATTAATTTTAAGAACAAAAAGAAAACAATAGATTTGTGTCTATCGCACCACCCGGAAGGCTGTGCCTGGGCAAGCTTCTATGAAGTAATGGGGATGCAAGCAGCTATACTGGCTAAATTCGGAGTGCCTATAAATATAGGCGAAGGGCTATTGCAGGAACGTATGGCTGAAGTCTCCCGCAGGGTCCATGCAGCCAACCATAATAAAACGTTAGACGCAGCAAGATTATTAGGGATACCTTTAATGTGTCTGCATACTGTCGCGGATAATTTCGCTGCCAGCTATATTCAAAGCCTGATAGATAAAAATAAACCGGAAAAGGTGGAAGACGTTATGTCTATTTTAAAAGGCGTTCCGGAATATCAATTAGCTAGTAAGGATAAAGCTGGTCCTAAAATAATACTCGGCGACGCAAAACATAAAACCGGAAAGATTATCGTAGAGATGACTGGGGGTACAGAAGGCCATAGGGACATCTTCGAAAATTATATACAGGCCGGCATAGGAACAATCATTGCCATGCATTTAAGCGAAGAGCACTTCCAGAAAGCAAAAGGGAAACAGCTAAACATAATAATAGCCGGCCACATTGCTTCCGACAACATAGGAGTAAATTTGCTCCTGGATAAAATCCAGCAAAAGGATAAACTGACAATCACCGAGTGTTCAGGTTTTAGAAGGGTAAAACGTTAATTAGGTTATATTGCCTAAATTCAAAATAGATTTCTAAATGCCAAAAATCATACCTACGGAAGTCATAAACGATATCCAAGACCGCTGCGATATCGTCGAGCTAATCTCATCGTATATCCCGCTCAAAAGGGCAGGACGCAATTTTAAAGCCAACTGCCCCTTTCATAACGAAAAAACTCCGTCTTTCATCGTAAGCCCAGACAAACAAATCTACCACTGCTTTGGCTGTGGCGAAGGCGGAAACGCCCTAAGCTTCTTAATGAAATACGAACATTTGGATTTTAAAGAAGCCTTGGAAGTCCTGGCAAAAAGGGCAGGGGTTACAATTCAATTTGAAGAGCAAGGCCAAGATGCTGAAAGAACATACATAAATGAACTCTATAGGATAAACGAGCTTGCCTGCAACTTTTATCATAATTTATTATTGAAAAGAAACGACCCCGCGTTAAATAAATATTTCCAGGCAAGAAACATCAAAGATGAAACAATAAAGAAATTTAAAATTGGCCTCGCCCCAAACCAATGGGACGGACTCCTAAATTACCTCAGGGCCAAATCGATAAATATTAAGCTAATTGAAAAAGCCGGGCTGATCATAGCCAAAGAAAACGGCGGATTCTATGACAGATTCCGCAATAGACTAATAGTACCTATATCAGATATCAAAAATAGAATCATTGCATTTGGCGCACGGGTTCTAGATGACACCACCCCAAAATATATAAACTCACCAGAAACACAGATATATATCAAAGGAAAAAATCTATTCGGCCTCAATCTGGCTAAAGACGTCATAAGGGAAAAAGACTATTGTTTGATAGTAGAGGGTTATTTTGACGTAATAACGCCTATGCAAAACGGATTTATGAATATAGTAGCTTCCTCCGGAACAGCCCTAACTCCGGAACAAATCAGGCTACTTAAAAGATACACTAAAAACGTAGTAGTCATATACGACGCGGACAAAGCAGGCCAGCTTGCGACCTTAAGAAGCCTGGATTTATTCCTTGAGGAAGATATGTTTATAAAAGTAGTAAACTTGCCCAAGGGATACGATCCAGATTTACTGGTCAGGAAATTCGGCATAGAGAAATTGCAGGAGCTTATCGATAAAGCAATGGATATATTCGATTACAAACTGAACTTGCTTAAAAATATCTATGACACAGGAAAGATAAACGATAAAACAAAGATAGCAGCCGAGATGCTTTCTATGATAGCGAAGATAAAAAATGAAATACTTAAGTCAGAATATATAAAGATGCTGGCGGAAAAATTATCGGTAAGCGAAACATCTTTGATTAAAGAACTAAACAAGATAAAATCATCCTCCATACAAACGAATTATGAACCGGTAATCGCTGAAAAACATTCCGAGGAGGTTTATAGCAAATCTGAAAAAATGCTGGTTAAATTAATACTCGAAGACACGCAATTAATAGAAAAAGAAGGCCTAAAAGAGAAAGATTGTCTGCACAGCCTACAAGATAAAAGGCTCCAAAAAATCTTAGACCTGGTTTTTAACCTGTATGAATCCTGTCAACAGATAAAACCCAATCAAATTATAAACTATCTGGACGACAAGCAATGCGTAGCCTTAATCTCTGAATTAAGCAGCGAAGAAACTTTTATTTGCGAACTAAATAACCGTGAAAATGCCATAAAGGATTGCCTCAACAGGATAGAACTAAACAGCTCTGGGCTAAAACTAAAGAATCTGCAATCTCAGATAAAAAGCGCGGAAGAAAAAGGCGACTCGGAATTATTAAATAAACTCCGGAATGAATTCAATACGCTGATGAAAAAGAAAGGGAAATCTATAAATGAAGAAGTTAGAAATTAAAAGCGACGTAGAAAAACTCGTTGCCTTAGGAAAACAGAAAGGCTACCTGACCTATGATGAAGTAAATGACATCCTGCCGGAAGAGCTTACCTCCGATGAGGAAATCGATCAAGTCTTTGAACTGTTAAACAATGAAGATATCCAAGTGGTGGACAACCCTGAAACAGAAGGCGCAAATCAATCATCAAAGGAGAAGACCGATTCTTCCAGGGACTTTGAAGATGTAGAGGTAAAAGACAGACTCATACCTCTCGATGACCCGGTAAAAATGTACCTTAAGCAGATGGGCAGGATTTCACTCTTATCCAGAGAAGATGAAATAAGGCTTGCTAAAAAGATTGAAGAGACAGAGGAAAAATTCAGGCAGGTAGCCCTGACCGCAAAGTTCGTAAGAAGCGAGGTTATAAAAACCATTCAAAAAATAGTAGAAAGAAAAATAAATATCGAAGATGTTGTAAAAGAAGACCTGCAGCTGAAAAATAATCAGGAAATTAAAAAATTCACGAGAATACTCAAGAAATTAAAACGCATATACAACGAACAGAAGATGACTTCTATATTGATGGACCTGAACCTATCCACTACCGTCATAGAAAATATAGTATCGCATCTGTCAGGCTATATCAAAGAGATAGATTATATTGACCGCGAGATAAAAAAGCCGAAGAATAAAAAAATACGCGGACAGATTAAGAGGCTTAATTTAAGAAAAAAACACCTCCTTAGGAAAATAATCTCTCCTTATAACAAACTTAAAGAACAGCTGAAAATCATAAAAATAAGACAGTCGCATTTCACCAGAGCTAAAAAAACGCTGGTAGAGGCAAACTTAAGACTAGTGGTGAGTATCGCCAAAAAATATACTAACCGCGGCTTATCATTTTTAGATTTGATACAAGAAGGCAATATGGGTCTTATGCGCGCAGTGGAAAAATTTGAATACAAGCGTGGATATAAATTTTCTACCTATGCTACCTGGTGGATAAGGCAGGCTATAACGCGTTCTATTGCAGATCAATCGCGCACCATAAGAATTCCAGTGCATATGACTGAAACTATAAATAAGATTATCCGTGTATCCAGGATATTGGTACAGCAAAACGGAAAAGAGCCTACTCCGGAAGAGATAGCCAAGACGATGCGCATTCCGCAGGATAAGATTAAAAGC
>Ga0172370_10008569_pt1 | contig 12236 bp, 9 predicted proteins | sample LakKiv5m_FD_114538 | JGI IMG/M metagenome (GOLD analysis project Ga0172370, IMG submission 114538) | Freshwater microbial communities from Kabuno Bay, South-Kivu, Congo - kab_022012_11.5m | ecosystem: Environmental > Aquatic > Freshwater > Lake | place: Democratic Republic of the Congo...
TTCATTTGCTTCCTCTTTTTACTTTATTTAAATGTTGTTTTAACATTAATATAAAATTTTAAAGGCAAAAAAAATGAAAAAATTTTTATTTTTAAATGAAAAAACAGATGAAGAAGAAGAGGTAAAAAATACTAAAGATGATGAGTCTGTTAATAAAGATAAAGACGATGTAAAAAAAGATAAAGAAACAATAGACAAAGAAGAGAATGATAAAGATTTAAATACTAAAGAAAAGAATGATAAAGATTTAAATGCCAAAGAAGAAAAGCCTGAAGAGAAAGACGCTTCTGAAGATAAACCAGAGGATGATACCGAAGATAGTGATGAGGAAGAGAATAGCGGAGAATATAAACCGGAAGATGATACTGAAGGAGTTAGTAATCCTGAAGACGAAGCCCCTAGAGAAATAGATTTGAGAGAGAAAAAGATTAGACAAGAACTTTTTTTTATATTTAAAAATATTTCTAATTCTGTTGAAGAGTTGACAAACCTTATTAAAGAAAACTATAATACTATTAGAAATAAACTTGGAGATAGAACTTATAATATTTTTTTAGAATCTTTGACTAGAACAAGAGAAGATATAGATTTTTTATTTTTATATAAATTTCGAAAAGCTTCGATTAATGATCTCAACATACTAGCTTCTAGCTTCTTTGCGAAAATTAATTTTATAAAAGAATTACTAAAAGATATTGGAGATGAAAAACAATAATTTTTTTGTTTATTAAAAGGAAACATATATATAAATTAACCCTCACAAAAAATAAGGATAAAACATGATAACATATGAAAACACAAAACTTAATGTTCCTAATGATGGCGCAAGTCAAGTAATCAGAGAAGTAAATGATTATTTTACATCAAATAGAAACATTTCAACTTTAGGTCGTAGTTATTTTGATAATATTCTTTCAGATAATGTATTATTTGAAGAATATACAAATGCTATTTCAGAAGGTATTGAAGCTGACCATCGTCCTTTATTCGAACAGCTTTTAAATAACAGTAGAGTAGATACAATGCTTAGCGAGGAAGGAAGCATTGGTGCTATCGCTTCTCTTCAAGGTTCTTTATTAAGAAAATTCTTCCCAAGATTGGTTTTGAAAGATTCTATGCCAATGGAAGTCGCTGAAAAACCTAATTTCTGGATTCGTTATTCGATTCCTTACTATGTTGATAGCCAAGGAACAAGATATCAGCTTCCTAAATATACTAGGGATGCATTTATTAATGGACAACTCTCAGCCGGAGCAGGATTATTACCTATCTATTCAGGATTTGTTTCAGTCCCTGAATTAGACTATATTAATCTTTTTACTGGTAAAGATGAAAATGGCGCTGCTGTAACGGCTGGCAATTTCTCTTCTTCAGAAGGCGGTAACTTAGCTACATTAATGAGTGCAGCAGTTGCTAAAGCTGGTGAATTTGATAAATTAGATGCTGATTTCTCTGTTGCAAAAGTAAGAGTGAGCTTGAACAATGGTTATACTGCTAATGATGGTGCTACACATCTTCATGCGGCAGATACTTTGATAGATGTCGATGCTCATTTTAAAACAGATATCAACGGAACTGTTTATGGAGTTATTGATTTTTCTCTTCCTACTTCTGGTGATATCGATAGTGTTAGTCTTGGAAGTGGTTATACAGTTACTAATCCTACTTCTATTACTAGTGGTGCGGTTGCCTATACCGCTGCCGGTGGTGGTTTTACAGCAACTGTAAGTACTGAAAGAATTTTAGCGACTGTTATTGGTCGAGTTAATTTCCAGAATTCAGTTCTTAATTTAGCTGTAAGTGGTTCTAGCAAAGTTGTCGCTGCTTCTTTTGAAGGCTATGTATCTAGTGTCAATAATAATTTTGGTGGTGGAACAGAATTTGATATTGATAAGAGAGAAGTTATTATTGGAGCAGGAGAACACATCAATGCGGCAATTCCTGTTGAGTATTTAAAAGACTTGATGGCTCTCTATAATATTGATGGTCATATTAAAACAGTCGATCTTATGTCTATTTATATTGCTCAGAAAACAGAATTTGAAGCATGGAATTTCTTGAAGAAATCATACATTACTAATAAACTAGGTTCTGCTTCTGTTGGTTATGCTTATCAATTCGATGTATTCCCTGCAAGAGAGTACGCTGGAAGACCACAGGAATGGTTAGAAGAGTTGAAGAGAATTATTGATTATGCAGCAATTAAAATGAGAAACGATTCTTCATATCCTGGTGGTACTTTTGTAGTTACTGGTAATCCTCTTGATATAGCTTTGGTTAAGAATGTTACTTGGAATTATCGAAGCGGTTCTAATGTAGAAAAAGAAGGTGTTGATGTTAACTATAGTTTAGGTTCATATCAAGGAGCAAACTTCTTTAATGTAATTTCAAGTGAAAACATTCCTCAAGGTGAAATAAGAATATTCTTCTATCCTAATGATGAAGAACAAATGACTTATAAGTATTATGCTTATTCATATAACGTCGAGAGTGGTTACAGAGACCCTAAAAAGCCAAATGTGCCTTCGATCATGATGACTAAGAGACATACTTTTGAAGAATTCACTCCACTTCAAGCAGTAATCACAATTACTAATAATAGTGGTCAGTTACCTCCAAGAAGTTAATGACCTTATAAAAGCCTCTTAATTTTAAGAGGCTTTTCTATAGCAAAAGGAAAAAAATGGAAAAATTAGAAGAAAGTAACATTATAAAAGATGATGATAAAATCAAAAATTTTAATTCCAATATTGAAAGGATAGTTTCTAATCTTGTAAGAGATAATTTAAATGTAAAAGAAATTGAAAGTCTCAACAATCTTATAGAATCGTTCTTTAAATTTAAAAAGTTTTTTACAGTAGTAGTTTATAATAATAGAAATAGTGGAATTAAAGAGTATAGCGTTTATGATCGCAATAGTGAGAGAGGACTACTTTCAGAAATAGCTCTCATACAGATATTTAATTACAGCGAACTAATAGAGGATCTTGAAGAATATTTGAAAAATAAAAATGTTTCAGATAAAGAGCCTATAAATGATATCTTAGATTTTGAATTCAATAATAAAGTTGGTTTTGCTTTATTTCTTAATTATGATTATATTTTTAATAGAGCTAAAAATGCTTTTACTGTTAAGGAAATTGTTTTCATAATACTCCATGAAATAGGTCACATTATAAATCTCAAGATTTATCTTAATGTATTGAGAAAATATTACACTTATAAAATAAATCGCAATTTCTTTTTTAAAGCGATAAATAATATTTATGATATATTTAATTTAGACTTTAGAGATATCTATAAAAAATATTTTAAGAACAAAAAAGATGAAACTGTTGAATATTTTTATAGTGAAGCTGGCGCAGATTTTCTTCCTATACAATTTGGTTATGGAAAAGTTGCTTCAGAATTCTATAAGAAACTAGAGGCTATAACCGGAAATAGCGATAGTTATTTTAGGTCTAGAAAAGTTTTTTTAAATGATATACTAAAGAATGAAATCTCTCAAGAAACAAATCCATCTCGTATTAAATATATTGAAAATGTATTAAAAAAACTTTAAAATAAAAGAGTTATTCTAATTAGAATAACTCTTTTTTTTTTAAAAGAATGGAATTACTACTTTATTATTAGAACCATTTTCTCCTGTATTGCCAGATTGATTGACTAAAGGATTATTTTTATAATCAAAGTTACTAGAATTAAAATCATCATATACTGTCTGAGAAGAAAGTTTAATCTTATCATAGAACTCGGTTGACTTAACATACTCTTTCGCCTTATCTGTTATCTTTGTACCTACATGCATATTACAAGCAAAATTCTGTTCCAATTCGTTATTAGAATGATCACCAGCAGAATAATTGAATTTATCAAGGTCAATAACTTTTGGAAACATAGCTGTAAATAAACAAGAGAACTCAATAGAGTTTGCTCTACTATCACCATAATTTGAACCAATTCCAGGATTTGTGATAATATATAGCATTGAAACAGAGTAATATTTTATTCCATGTTTAGATAGAGAGTAGAGACCTGTTTCAGGATCTCTAATAGCTGAAACCCATTTACTAAACTCTTTCGTATATGGAACACCACTGAACTCTTGAAAACGCAAAGTAATTTCATTAATGTTTTTACTTATTTCAGAAGGATATTGATGCTCATTTGTGGTAAATCCTCCTTGTACAGAGCTTGTTCCTAATTCGATTCTAGGAAGACCATTAACTTCTTTAAACGTTCTTTCTAATAAATCGAAAAAATCTGGTTCTAAGCCAATTTCACTAGTTAATAGCTTACCTGTATAGAACTTTATAAAACCATAACCAGTTATATACGGATCAGCTATCTCTTTTATTTTCCCATAACCAGTGTTAAAAATACTGTTTTTAATAGCTGGATAGGATTGAAAGAAATCTGTCATAATTTTCCTCTTCTAATTTATTATAAAATCTAAAATTATTTGTTCTAAGAACTTAGGAGAATACAATTCAACTCTAATTCTTAATTTTTTTCTATTCATATCGTAATCAGAAGCATATACCGTAATCTTACTTTTACTTCCATAAGCTTTCTTTAAAATTTCTGAATCAAGAATATTATTTAGTTTAGTAGATAACTCTGTTATTGTTTCTGGTTGAGAAATATCTTCATATTTAAATTCACTACTAGCTAATTCAAGCTTTCTAATAAGTTTAAGTAAGTTTCTTACAGTAGGAATATCAGACAAAGGAGAAGACTTTAATTGAGAAGTAAGTTGTGTTTCGAAATAAGTCGAATTATTATCTTTTAAAGCATAATTAACTTTGTTCTTATAAAGTTCTTCTTGTTGATTTTCATTTGGAACGAAAGAAACATTCATATCTTTACTTCCTAAGTAACCATACTTCAAACCAGCTACTGCTTTGTATGTTCCATAGGTTAAATCATTGTCTATTATTTTCTTAACTGCATGATAAGTAGAAGATACTTTCATTCTTTTATTAGTTACTCTACTAATTTCTTCAAAACTTTGAGCGTATCTACAAAGTCTAAACGAATCAGAAGGATAACTCGATAACAGAGCCGATAATTTTGCTGGATACATCTTTGAATCTTCGGTAGATAATCCAAAGATACCAAAACAATCTTCTCTCTGCTTAATAAGGTTAACTATAGCATTTCTAATCAAAATACTTTGATTACTATCAGATACCAAATCTACTTGTAATAATCTCTTATTTAGAATATTTGGATCAATCAAACCGAGATAGCCATTTACAATTTTATTTACTCTTTCATTTGTATCATCATCCCAAGCTCCAGAATCGCCATTTTTCAAAATAAAATTAAAATCTTTAATGCTATAAGAATATTCTGGAATAACTAAATCTTTCTCACTGCTATTAAGAGAAGTTACTACTACTTGCTTATCTAAACTAAAATGAGAAATATTATAATCAGTTCCATTCTTTGTGACTAATTTGTTTTCTTCAAACAAAGGAAGAAGATCTATGGAAATATCTTCTTTATCACTTAAGATGTTTGTTAATATAGATAAAACTTCAACATAACCATTCTTACTCTGATTATTATACTGACTGTTATACAAAAAATCAACAAGACTAGGATTTACAGAGGCACCTAAGACACTAGTGATATTAGAATCTAATTCACTAAGAAAATCTTCATAAGCTTTTTCATTAAAGTAGAAAGAAAGTCCATCAAAATACTTATCTAGCACATCTTTAATAAAAAATGATTCTTGACTTGAACTCATAGCATCTGGTTCAAATGATACAACAAATGGACCACCATTAGAAATTACTTTGAATTCTCCGTCTAAATCTTTCTTATAGACAGTAAGTTCATACAATCTAAAAGAATAATTATTGTCTAAGCCATCATAAGGCTCTAATTTAATTGAAAATTCTTCGTTTGATTTTGAAAAACCAGCAAATCCAAAGATAGGATATAGATTCGAAAAATCATTACTATCAAATAAATCTGTACTAATAACTTCAAGATTATTTACAGCTGCTTCAAATTCATTTTTAGAATTAATACTTTTACTAGAAATTACTACTGGTCTAATTAATAAGTTCTTGCTATCAATAGGTAATGTTGTTTGCGGATCGGTAACTGGAGTAGCAACAACCGCACTTATATCTGAACTTAGGAATGGTCTAGTCGAAACATAACCTTTTACATCAGATTCATCAGTTAAAAGTACTACAATTTTTGAAACTTCTGGTTCAAGAGGAGTAAAAAAATCATTGAGAAAAGTGCCGGCTACAACGACTTCTTCACCACTTTCGACTGTTATAATATTTTCACTAGTTCCTATCTGAATACTTTCATCATGCCTATTGATAGGTTCACCTAATTGAGTATCACTTAACTCTGTTAAATTTTTTTCTCCATTGAAAAAATCTACTATATTTTTAACATCATTAAGACCATATAATTTTACTTTTGTCTTTAAAGTAAATGGAGAAGTATTTTTTAATTTTAAAGAAAAATTATAAGCGCTTATTGCTTCAGCGGTTCTAACTTCTTTTGGAGTAGTAATTTCTGAAACATTTAACTCATAGCTTTTAGCTGAACTCTGAACAGCTAAAATTGCATTAGGTAAAAAAGCATTATCTGGAACAACTCTCATAATTGATGCAGAAGCTCCAGCATCTAAAGCCTGTATTGCATCAAAAATAGCTTGACCATGTTTTTTAAAATTAGGTATACCATCAAATGTAAATTCTCTCAATAAATCAGAAACAGAATTAAAAGTTAAAAACTCACTATCTCTTCCTTTATCTGATGTAATAACCGACAAAAAAACATTTTCTTTTGGTAGCTCAACTTCCGTATAATCATTCTTATCAATTATATTCGAAGTTATTAAAGGACGCATTGCCATTTTTATCTCCTTATTTTTTTTAAGTTTTCTTCTAAGAAAATTATTTAATATAATGTTACCTAATATTCAGTATAATTTAAATAATATTTTTCTCTAAAGGAGAAGAAATTTTGTCACTATCTGTCTTAGTTCTTTGAACAGAAACTTGTAAGGCTCTATTCATGTCTTCAAAAGTTATAGCGCTAAAATTAGAAGAAATATGAGGAATGTCTTTAATGTTAAATAGTTTAAAATCAGTCTCTTTAACAGAATTACTTTCTCCTATCACCGTTCTAAACTTTTTTGATATATCTTTTTTATATCGTGCAAGCTCAGATATAATAGATTCTAATATAAGATTCGGTATTCTTAAATTGACAGAATGGAACTTTATACTGTCTATATAATAATTGAATATATTAGTATATCCTACTATCGATGGAATTTTGCCAGCATGCAGCATCTTAGAAATAAATCTTTCAACAAAATCAACACTCTGTTCAAATTCATTAGGACATAAAATCATATCTTTAGTATAAAAAAGAACATAACATTCAGTTTTCTCATTTAAATCAACTACATATTCTTCTATACTGGCTGGTTTTAATTCTAAGAAAGTAGGAAGATGTAGTAAATAGATTTTTTCTTTAGGAGAAAATTCATAATTATTGGATATAGAAAAAAATACTAAACCGATTGTTTTTATAGTATCGTTTGTAACAAATTCTGCAATATTATAATCTTCATCAAAATATTGCTTTGGTATAAGAATTCTCAAATTAGGAACATTTACGAAGTAATTGTTGTCCTTGAGAATAAAAAAATTTTTATCCATTTCTTTCTCTTTTTTTAACTTTTGTCAAGAGGAGTCATATAACTAATTTCTTCTCTTTCTTTTAATTTTTTATAATTTTCCGTTTTCTTAAAATCTTCTTCAATTTTGCTATGAACAACATTTAGCTCTTCTTCTTCTAGCAATTTCTCTTCTACTTTATTTTCTTTCTGTTTATTAACAAAATCTTTTAGACTATTTATGAATCTTTCAGATTTAGAAAAGAAAATTGAGAGGAAGTAAGATATAGTGAAGTAGTTATCTTCGATGTTAGAGTTGAGAGTATATTCAACAAATCTGACAAAGATACTAGAAAATGAAACAATTTCTTCTTTAGAATATCTTGCAAAAGTATCTAAGATAGAATGATATGAATAATTTTTATCAGATTTTAATTTTTCTTCAACCTTGTACATATTTGTAAAGAATAATTTTGGGTCTTCTTTATATTTGGTTATATCTATATCAGATAAAAAACTAAAAGATTTACTTTTTATAATCTGTTCTCTAAGATTTTCGTATCTTTTAATCTTTCCCTTAATGCTTTCAATCAAAACAGAATTATGTGATAATTTCTGTTTTTCTAATTGAGAGTTTAAAGCAGATATTACCGAAGATATTCTCCTTTCAAAATCTTCTAAGGAAGAATTCCTAAATTCATTAGAGATATCGTTTATCTGAGAGTAAATACGACTATTAGAACTTTCTACTTTTTTAAGAGCTTCTACAGCTTTATTAAACGACCTTTTCTTATAGGCTTTAGCTCTTAAAATATTATTCTGTTTTTTAACTCTTTTTCTTCTTTCTTGAGACTTTACAGTTTTCCTTGAGACGTTTTTCATTTTTTTCCTTAGAATTTGATGGAGTTTATTTTATTTATAATTTTAATATTTAAATCTTCTCTAATAGAATTTACTTTGTAATAATCTTTAAAAAAATCTTTATTAAATTTATCATTAAAGAAAAATATTTTATTCTTACTTCCAACAAAAAGATTTTTAATAATGTCAGTAGATAAACTCTCATCAATCTTACTAATAAAATCTTTGAAGAAAGATAAAGAATCCATCTCTTTAATTTCATCATTCACAAAATTTATAACATTATCTATATCTTGAACGATGGCTAAGACCTTTTTATATAGAAAATCGTTGCTAGAATTATTTACTTCATTCTGAAGATTCTTTGTAAAATAAATGGAACTTATCTCTAAATGTAACTTTTTAAATATAAGGTCTTTTTCCATTAATATTTTCAAAGATACATAATCTATAAAATTCTTCTGGCAACCCATTACAAAGAAATTATAGAGCGGAATCAGACTATTCCTTATAAAACTAATAGAATGTTCATTCCATTCATCTTCTGAAATTATTGTTTCTATGCCGACTTCTTTAAGGATATTAAAGAGAATTTTTAAAAGAAATCTCTTTTGTTTTCCGTCAAAGATTTTTAAGATAGAAGTATCTTCTAAATGTTTGTTGTAGATTATATCATACTGCGTGAGTAATATTTTTAAACAATTAATCTTATTTGTTTCATTGAAAGAAAATCTATTTTTAATATTATTTTCGAAAAACATCTCAATAAACTTTTCGCTTGTGAGATCATTAAAAATAGTATCATATTGATCGGTTTTTATTGCTTCATAATATAACTCAATATTATTTTTTAATTCAGTTTCCATATCGTATATTCCTATATTTTCCATAATTTTTTACCTTTTATTTAAATCTGAAATCATTTCTCCAAGTCTGCTAGTATAATTTTTCTTTGGTTCAAACTGATAAACTTCTTCTCCAGTTAAGATTTTTTTAATCTTATCTGCTACAATATTGTTTTTTTTCTTATCTAAAAAAGTTTTAAAGAACTTTTTAAAAGTAGTCTGCTGAGAGGCGTATCTAACCAAGAGCCAGCTAAGAATAACATCATCATGTTCCCCATATCTATGCTCTATTTTATTTTTTTTATTTCTCTCAAGAGTAGTTAAATCACTGTACGCTAAATCGTTAAAAAAGAATTGAGGATTTTCAACTATATCGTCTGAGAGAAAATCGAACATCTCTTCTCTGCTGTTTCCTGTCGTATTTACTCCATAGATTCTTGTCTTTTCTTTTCTATGGTCAAAACCTAATTCATTTATATTCTTTATGCCTGTTTTAGTGGCAGTCTCGAATTCTTTATAAAAATAAAATATTCTATTCCTAATCGAGAAGTATTCTTCTTGCTCTAACAAATCGGTTATAATCGGCAAACCATAATTATTTCTTTCAGGTATTATAAACGCTTCTTTTAACCATTCAGTTAATATTATTTTTAATAAAATTTTTAACTTAGTAGTGGATATTTTTGGAGACTTAAATATAGCGTGAGAAACAAGAGTCTTAGGGTCTATAATGTTTACGACAGTATTATCTATACTTAGACCTCCTCCTATATCGATACCTATAGCATAAGGGTAATCTTCCTTGATTTCTTTATATACTGAAAATTTATAGGTTTTATTTATCACCTTATAATATATTGGTTCTTTTAGATTTTCTTTTATAAATTTCAAACTTTCTTCTGTAAAAGGAGAACTAGAAGAAGCATAACTCCACTCTATATCCACTTCTCTCTGTATATCTGCCGCATTCCAGTTTAAAGACCTACACTGATTTTCATACCATTCATCTGATAAACCTAATTCAACTCTATTATACTTTATATACATAAAATCATTTCTAGAATTTTCTCTTACATAATTATCAAGATCAGCTTTAGAAAAATCATACAAACTTTCATCCCATACCGCAGCCATGTCTATCATTTCTTTAATATATTTAGCGGTTGGATCTTCCAAATAGTTAGGAGTGGTAGCAAAAAGCTTAAAATATGGCTTCTTATTTTTCTTAGCAGATTCCGAAGCTTTAGAAAGGACTGGGGAAGCTGATGCATAAACTGCTGAAAAAAATTTAACAAATGCTACCTCATCCCAGAATAAGATAGGAGAAGTTAATCCTCTTCCAAGTTTATTTGCTTGCTCTATAGAAACAGGAGAAGAAAGAGCTTGAATGCTATTATTTAAACTTTTCTTAGTAATTCTTTCTATATTATCGTCATCATTTTTGTCAAATTGCTTTATATAGCTCGGAAGTAATTTATGTATAGCTTTATATCGTGAAATATTTAATTTTGAATCATCAAACACTTTATTTCCAAAAAGTATATCTGTATTTATTGTCGAGAAATTATATATCCAATCTATTAAAGCTATTGTTGTAATAGTCTTTTTATTCTGTCTTGGAAGTATAACAATAGTATTTATATTGTTTAAAGCACAATACAACATAGCTAATGTACCATTATTTAATTGGAACTTAGTATAACCTCCAGATTCTGGAAGTCTTAATATTTCTCTAAAATAATAAAAAGGATTGATAGTTATTTCATTTAAAACTCTTGTTTTAAGTTCAATACTTAATTTTTCATAAAGAGGGTTTATTTCCGCTAATTCTTTATCGTATATCTTCAAAAAGAATTTATTATTATTTATATTTTTATTTTTCAGATTTTCATACATTTCGATAAAGTTTATATTATCTGTTGATATCTGATAAGAATAATTTTTCATTTTTCACCTTATTATTAATTTATTATTTTAAAATAACTTTAAGTATCTGAATTTTAAAATTTAATATAGAAAAAAACTTTCTAATAAACTTTTTTTTTTCAAAAAAACTTATAAATAAAACAATACTATATTATTAAAAAAATTAATAAGAAAAAGGGAAAACTATGAAAAAAATTTATGCAGTAAAGAAGCTATCTTTAATACATAATGAACTTATTCAAGAAATTTTTAGTAATATTAGCAATTTTGATTTTGAAAAGGTAATAATAGTAAAATTAGCTAAAGAAGAAATATTTCTTCCAAATAAAAAATTTATTTATAATCTTATAATATTAAAACCATACTTTGAATTTGATTATACTCTACTTTCCAAATCTGATTTCGTTTTAAACTTTGATATCAAAAAACATGAAGAGATTATGAATAAATACATAGAAATATTCTCTTCTTATGATTTAGAAAGACTTAAAGAAATCTTAAATCAGATTACTGAAGAAGTTTCCACTCTCGCTGGCTATATTAACCTGATTAAAGGAAATACAATAGACCTTTATTCGATAATTCTAGCAACAAGAAATAATAAAAAAATCTATGATTATATGAATTATAAAATAGATAAGAATAAATCTGTTAGCAGTGCGGAAAAGAAACTATATGAGATTACCAAAGAATTCTATAAAGAAATGGCAAATGAAAAGACATGTTTAACGCCTTTTATAGAGAGTAAAATTGGTTTTGAACCTAAACAGATAAGAGAAACATTTATAAATGTTGGTTATAAGCCGGATCTTTTCGGTAATATCATTAAGAGACCTGTAAATACTTCTTTACTTCGAGGTATTGATAAGACGGATTATTTTAATTCTTCAATAGGAACAAGAAAAGCTCTTATTATTAATTATAAGAATGTAAAGAAA
>Ga0172370_10008570_pt1 | contig 12236 bp, 9 predicted proteins | sample LakKiv5m_FD_114538 | JGI IMG/M metagenome (GOLD analysis project Ga0172370, IMG submission 114538) | Freshwater microbial communities from Kabuno Bay, South-Kivu, Congo - kab_022012_11.5m | ecosystem: Environmental > Aquatic > Freshwater > Lake | place: Democratic Republic of the Congo...
AAAGGGGAGCGTTTCGCCGGTTCTTTGCCGCCTAATGGGTTTATGGTGAAACGGCGGGTAACAATACCCCTTGACCAATTTCCCGTCAATTTCCAACACCACTTCTACAAAGGCACCGGTATTGTTGGTAAAATCCACTATTCTTGCGCCATCTTGACCTAAAACCTGCATTTGATAATTTGTCATATTCTCTCTCCCTTTTGCTTTTTTGTCATCCTCGAGTCGGATGGTAATCTGACATCGGGGATCTATTCGTTATATGTCTATTTCAATTATACCATACTTGATTTTTCCTGGATTTTATATTATAATAAATATGTACTTAACAAATAAAACTTTTATTTCTGCCGAAAGGTAAGGCAAACTGGGAAGCCTGCAGTGAGCCGCACGAAATAAATGACTAACCTTGAACGGTTGGGAGACTTCACGATATTTTTCGTAAAGCGTCCCGACCGTTTTTTTGTTCGGGCTAGAAAGCTAAAATGGAATTTCCCGACTTTCGTAAGTTTGGCGACAATTATGCCTTTGCGCTTCTAACAAAAAATAATCTGGTCTTGTCTTTTAAGCTGGAAGGCGAGCCAACAATGGAAGATTTTTTCATTAAAGGCGAGAAAATTAAATACGAAGATCTGCCGGAGCTCTTCAAAGAGAGATACCAAAAAATGAAAGACTTTTAAACTGCCGGCGGACAAGGCTTTCGCACGGTACTAAGAGATTGGTCTCAAGGGCTTGAACCGTGATGGGTAGCGTGTGGCCGGCAAGAAAAAAAATAATCAAATTGGAGGATAAAATGGATAAAACTATGTTTGAGATTTCCGGGCTTTATGCCCGAAAGGAAGAATATGAGGGTGTCAAAAAGGTAATCGAAGAAATGGGCGGGATAGTAAATTGGGAAGGAGATGTTACTGGCCACTGGTATACCGTTCACTATCCGAAAAAAATGACTAATAAAAAAATTTGGGAAGAAAAAGCCACAAAAGCCATGATCAAAGTCTACAAAAAACTCGGGACATTGTATCTTTAAAGGAGAAAAATATGCTAAAAACACCATATGCTTTTATCCCAAAAAGATTGGAAGTTGAAGGTCGACCGGAGCTCGAAAATTTCCCGTTCAATGTAATGTTTCAAAGTTTTACCGAAAAAAAAGATAAGCTAATTTCTGGTACCGCTCTTTACGAGCCAGATATAGAAAGTTATGAAATTGAGGATAAAGAAATACAGATGACCTATCGAAATAAATTTTGTCATAATCAGTTCCTAATTATTGTTTATAATGAAGATAAAAAATCTTACAAGGGCTACAAGTATATTGGCAAAGACCGTTCTTATGCAGTTGGCGAAAATTGGCAACAATTTTTCATTCACTTTACCATGATCGGTCTCCTCTTCGGCGAAGCCTGTGAATTCAAGGAAGTCTCAGGATAAAACTTGTTTTTTAGGTTAAAAAAGTCTAAAATTATGGTAGAAATGGATTATACAAAATGGACATAAAAACTAGCGAAAATTTAATCGATTCGGTCAAGTGGCGGTTTGCCAAAACTATGCCGGAAATTCCGCACGAGTATATTGTTACAAATGATTATCCCGAAAAACGAGCAGAAATCGCTGAATTTACGGCCGAAATCGAGCAAAACGGCTACTCCAAAACCTTTTTCACCAAAACATATAAATATCTAAACATCGGCGGCTATAAATACTGGGTAATCGAAAATATTATAAACAGGGCAAAAATAGAGGAAAAAATTGATTTAGCAAAAATAGAATGGGAACAAGAAGAATCTTTCATGGATGATATGATTGAGGCATTAGACGATCCAGAGTCAGACAGGCCACAAAAAGAAATTGATTCCGAAGTAGAAGATTAGGAGAAAAAATGGATACACAAAAAATTAAAGTAGATGAGCTAAAACTTTCAGATATTATTAACGAATTTAGCAAAGGTACTATTCGTATACCTCGGTTCCAACGTAATTACGTTTGGGATAAACCTAGAGTTGTTAAATTACTGAATAGCATTTACCGCGAATATCCAATCGGTACTTTTTTCTTTTGGGAGGCGTCTTCTGAATACATTCATCTTTATCGAAATATTCCAGAGCTCAATATTCCGGAGCCAGACGAAAGATCTGCATTTAAATTTATTCTTGATGGACAACAACGATTAACTTCTTTATTTGTGGCAATAAATGGTTTAGTTTTGAATATTCAAGATAAATATTTAAATTCTAAAAGTATAGATTATTCAGAAATTTCTTTCGATCTCGACAAAGAAGAATTTGCCATAAAAAAGCCAGATAGTGAAAGATTTATCTCTTTGTCTACCATGCTGCAAAAAGACCATATGGAGCTCTATGACACTTTGAGTCGCGAAAGACGACAATCTTTCAATAAATGTTACCAAATATTTAGCACCTATCCTCTCTCTGTTGTTTATGTACGTGATCAAGATTTAGCGGAAGCCTGCGAGATTTTCGAAAGAATTAATCAGGGTGGTGTCAAGCTAAGTTTATTTGATTTAGTTGTCGCTAGTACTTGGAGCAATGAGTTTGATCTTAAAGAAAAAGTCAATGAATTAAACGAACAATTGGATCAAAAGGGGTTTGGTGTAGTTAACCCAGAAAATATATTACAAACCCTATCGCTCTATATTAAAGGACCCGCGACTAAAGTTGCGCAGCTGCAACTAAAAAAAGATGAGATTATCACTGCCTGGCCAATAATTTCAGAGTCAATTAAGCTTGCCGTAGATCATCTAAAAAATAATTTAGGTGTAAAAATAATTGATTTTATACCTTATCCCGCGATGATATCAATGATCGCATATTTGTTTGCCAAAAAAAATAATAAATCACTTTCGGGCGAAGAAAAAAAGTTTGTCGAAGCTTGGTTCTGGAAATCTGCTTTTGCCCAACGTTACACTGCATCCACTCAAACATTGATGGGCGAGGATAGACGCGATCTTTTTGATGTTCTATTGGCGGGTAAAAATCCATCAATTAATTATCCTATCACTTTAACGCAAGATGATATTATCAATACGAGGCTTTATCGGTACTCAAGTATAAGAAACGGCATTCTATGTTTAATGGCGCAAAATAATCCGCTTCATTTTATTAATGGCTCGATCATTAATTTGGACCGAACATCGCTTTCTGACTTTCACTCTCCGGAACGTCATCATATCTTTCCACGAGCTTACCTCAAACGTACTATAAAAACATACAATGAAAATAGTATTGCAAATTTTGCTTTTATTCCCTCGGAACTTAATCGGAGAATATCAGATACAAACCCGGATATTTATTTTAAAGAATTCTTGAGCGGAAACAAAGATGCTGGTTCTGTTTTGAAAAGTCATTTTATTTCAGAAAAAGCATACAAGTCAATTGAACAAATAAACTTTGAGGAATTTATTAAATACAGAAGTGAAATATTGCTTTCTGAAATAGAAAAAAGAACTGGAAAAATTTCACCTATCGAAGCGCAGATACACGATAATCCAAATGCTGTTATAGATGTTTTAGAAGAAAGACTAAGAGTTGTCATTAATATGAATCTTGAGGAAAGATTTGGTGAAAATTATTGGAAAGAGGCAATACCGGGTGACATTCAAGATGCTGTCAAAAACAAAGTAAAGGAAAACACTGAGCGCTACCCAGATCAGATCGCGGTTAGTTGTGCCGAGAAACTGGCTTTCCTTAACTTTGGTGAATATAAAACTATTATCATGAAATACTGGGGACTATTCGAGGATGAATTCGTCTCGCGTGGCGATTTTGAACGCAATTTTATTTATTTAAACGATTATCGCAATGCTGTAAAACATAACCGAACCTTGACTTCTATTGAGCAAAAACAAGGCGAGGCTGCAGCAGAATGGTTTGCTAATCTTTTAGATCCGTTTTTTAGTGAAAACACGCAGCGTCAAATTGATATAATTCAGAAATCAGAAGGCAAAGAAACATATTATTTGAGCACGGCCGACGGCTTGGTTAAAGCGTCTGGCAAAAATTTGGACGATAATGAATTTTTAGTTCTGGCTGGATCACTTGGTAAAGCCGATATTGCACCAAGTTTTGAGAAACATTGTTTTAGCGGCTATAAATTAAGAAAAGAACTATTAGATAAAGGAATAATATTTCTTAATGGCGAAAACCAAGTTGAATTAAAACATGATTATCTATTCTCTAGCCCTAGTATGGCCGGAGATGTATTCCTGGGTAGAGCGTGCAACGGTTGGACGGAGTGGAAGGATGAAAAAGGAAAAACGCTTGATCAAAAGGAAAGAAATAATTGATGGCCAAAAAGATAGAAAGTATTATATAAATCTGCGATAATAACTGCAAAGATATATGACTAGACAAGACTTAAAATTAATATTAGAAAATATTAAATCAGAAGAAGATCTGATTAATTTGGTTTGCGAAAAATGGGGATTTGAATATCAGGAAACTGAAATTCCCAAAGAACAGTTATCTGATTATCTAAGAAATAAAGTAAAATACGCTAAAATCATTGCTAAAACTCCAAATAATCAGTATAACGTCTTGCTGATGACAATCAATCATGGTCTAACATCTAAACAAGATAAAAAAAGTGCTTCTGCTATTATTCGGGCTACCTATAAAAATATCCCCGAAAACATAAAAAATTCATTAATAATACTTTGTTCAGAAGATTTTAAATCTATTTTATTTGCTCAAGTTAGGAGTTTTGAAAAAACTTTACGCATTCGAAAGTTTATAATTAATTTTCCTAAATTTTATTGGACTCCACTAGAACAATTGAGTAAGTTGGATATTAATTCTAGGCCAGAAAATGCTTTAGAAAACTTAGAAAGTTGCTTCGATGTTGATGCGGTATCCGAAGAATTCTTTTCTATATACCAAAAAATCTTTAATAAGTTTAAAGATGAAATAACTAAACAAATAAAAAATGACCAGTCGGCCCATGATTTTGTACAGCAGCTTTTTGGACGATTAATGTTTATTTATTTTCTACAAAAGAAAGGTTGGCTGGATAATAATAAAGATTTCTTTAAATATTTTTGGGAAAGGTATCAGAATGGCTCTAGTGAGAAAAGTAATTTTTATAATGATTATCTCAAAGTATTATTTTTCGAATCATTAAAATTCGCTAAAGGGTACCATATTTCAGTGTCCCAAGCTCCCAATATGCCAGAAGATCTCAGAGATGCATTAAAAATGTTCCCATATTTAAATGGCGGCTTGTTTAAAGATAACGAGCTAGACGGTCTCTCTATAGTTATCCAAGATAATCTGTTCAAGGAGCTTATTGAGGATTTGTTAGAAAATTTTAATTTTACCATCGACGAAGAGTCTCTATTGGATGTTGAACTCGCAATCGATCCATCAATGCTTGGCTTGGTTTACGAATCATTGGTCAATAGCTCTGAACGCGGTAAAGATGGAATTTTCTACACAGACAAGGTTGAGCTTGATATGATGTGTAGATTATCTCTTTCCAGATATCTTATCAAAAACACAGAAATAAACAAGAAAAATATTTATCAGTGGATTTTCCAAGAAGAGGGTGAAGAAGTTGATGCAAGTTTTGACCAAAGTGAAGTTGATCAATTATTATTGATTCTTCAAAATATAAAAATAGTTGATCCGGCCTGTGGGTCAGGCGGCTATCTCATCACTTTTCTGAATATTCTTTTTGAATTACTTGTCGATTTGAAGAAGCGAAAGAATCAACAACCAGAGTCATATGCCCTGAAGAAACAAATAATCGAAAATTCGCTTTACGGTGTTGACGTAAAATTTTGGGCGATTGAGATTGCTCGATTACGTCTTTGGCTTAACTTAGTTATTGAAGCAGACGATTCGATTAATTTGGGGTTAGAGCCACTTTTACCGTCACTTGATTTTAAAATTCGTGAAGGCGATTCTTTGATCCAAAAAATTGGCGACGTTTATATTATTCCCGAAGAATCGCAAAAATTTATTAAAGACACAGAAATTAAAAAGAGATTATCAGAACTGATAAATAGAAAGCAAGATTACTATTATAGTAGAACTCACGGTGGCAGGCTTCAGACGTCAAACGATATTATATTTTATGAAACTGAAATATTCAGATTAATTTTAATAAAACAAGCAAAAGAGCTAGCGGACAAATTAACTAAAAGAGAAAATCAACAAGATTTTGGCTTCGATGGGCCCAAAACTATTCAGCCTTCGCTTAATGATGCGCTAAAAGAAGAAATAAACAGTAAAATCGGCGAAATTAATAAATTGCTCTTAAATTTAAAAAAATTCTCAAGTCAAAAAGCGTTTTGGCCGATATCTTTCGCCGAAGTTTTTGATTCAGAAGAAAAAGGCGGATTCGACATTGTCATTGCAAACCCGCCTTACGTAAGACAAGAGTCTATTGCACCGCCATATCTCGAAAATCCCAAAAACGAAGATAAGAAAAGCTATAAAAAAGAACTAAACGAAGCAATAAAACTTTGGTTTCCCGATTGGTTTGAAAAAAAGGATTTATCAGGTCGGTCCGACTTATATGTATTTTTTTATCTTTTAGGACTGAAAATCTTGAATCCTAATGGAGTTTTCTGCTTTATTTCCGAAAATTCCTGGCTTGATGTCGGTTACGGCGCAAACCTTCAAGAATTCTTACTAAATAAGGTTCCAATGCAGTTGATAATTGATAATCAAGTCAAAAGATCATTTAAATCTGCGAGTGTAAATACTATAGTCGCAATTTTTGACGCGCCTCAAAAAAGTAAACCATTAGATAATATTGTTAAATTCATTAATTTTAAAAAAGAATTTGAGTCCATTAATAATTCGGAAACTTTTATTGAGATCGAAGACAAAAGTTCGCCATCTCCAGAGAGACCTGAGCAAGCCGATAAATACAGGATTTTTAATTTAACACAAGAAAAATTACTTCAAAACGGAATGGAACAAGAAAAGAAAGATACTTTAGTGAAAAGTAGTGGCAGTTATATTGGTGATAAATGGGGCGGTAAGTATCTTCGCGCACCGGATATCTATTGGACGATTTTAGAAAAAGGTAAGGATAAATTAGTTCGACTTGGCGATATCGCCGATGTGAGGTTTGGTATTAAAACTGGCGCTAACGAGTTTTTCTACTTAGAAGACGTAACTGATGAGGTTGAGGAATGAAAAAAATAAAAAGTAGCTTAGTCTACATCGTGATAATATTTTTAGGAATTTTGTCTTTTATAGATTATTTAAATCTTGGTTTTTGTATCAAAGGCTTGATATTAAATTCATCCGATCTGATACTTTCATGGACTATGTTGGTAATTGTTTGGTACTCTTATGAAACACTTCTAATTAAAAAAGTTGCACTGAAACAAAACATTATTCAGATGGCTCCAGTATTAATTATTTATTACCGCGAGAGTCCTAGTAGAATAACAATAAGAAATATTGGGAAAGGGCCAGCATTTAATGTAACGTTTGAGAAAATATATGTTTTTTTAAACGATATCAAGAAAAAAGCCGAGTTCTCGCTTAGAGTTGATGACCCACCGGTTTTAGTATGCGAAGAAGAAAGACTTGTTAAAGGTGATATGAGAATCGAAGGAAAAAGTATTTTCGATACGTCTACAGCCGACCACTCAACAGTTTGGATAGAGCCAAAGTATACTAACTGGGAAGTAGTTTTTTCAATTAACTATAGCGATATGGAAAATAATAAATATGAGTCAAAGGTAGAAGTAAGGAAAGATACATTAAAATTGCAATCTTATAAACAAATAATATGAAATTTTCAGAAATAAAAAATAAAATTAAAAATCTAGGTAATTATAAGTCACTCTCTGAAATAAAAAAAGATAACCTTAGGATATGCAGAAACGCCAAATATGGAGATTACTGGTTGATCGAGCAGGAGTTTCTAAAACCCGTTGTTGCTGATTACGATGACTGCGAAAATAGTAAAATTATACCAAATATGGTTCTTTTTTCTTTTCCGGAGCGTGATTACAAAAAAACCGTAAAGCATGCCTGCCGATATATCGAGTGGGGTTCCGGTCTCACTACGAAAGGAAGGCAAAAACAAGAATCAGGATTATCACTTTCCGAAACCAGTACCTTAAAGAACAAGAAATACTGGTACTCATTTTGTCCTCCCGAAATTCTTTCTGATTTATTTTGGCAGAAAAGAACGGGCGAGAGATTCGCAGTATTTTATTCCGAAAATAAAATGTACTCCGATCAAAAATTTTATCCTTTTATATCATATAGCCTACCGAAGAATAAATTAATTGTTTCGCTCAATTCGATAGTACAAAGGCTTTTTTTAGAAACCTTATCAATTTCTTACACAGGTGCTTTTACCCTAATAGAAATATCGGTTGAAGATGTTGAAAATCTCCCATGTATTAATCCAGATTTAATTAAAGAAGTTGATCCTAATAAAATAAATACAAGATTTCAGTCTATTTTTAAAGAATTAGGGGTAGATAAAGATGCTGACGATTTTGAAAATTTAAATCCAAGTAAGGATAGAAAATTTATAGATGATATTGTATTTGATGTAATTGGTCTTAATGATGAAGAAAGAAAACGAACATATATTTCTGTCTTGGGGCAAGTAAAAAATAGGCTCAAAAAGTCTTCTAGTCTGGAGAATAACTGATGTCTAAAATTATTGATAATAATGAAAAAAATTTATTAGATGAGATTAAGGCTTCCTTAACAAAGACGGAACTGGCAAAATTTGCAGTTGGATATTTTTTTATTTCCGGATTTAAGGAAATATATAAAGATATTGAGAATATTAGCGAACTTAATTTACTAATTGGTAACGCAACTGATAGACAAACCTGCGAGCAATTGGCGGAGGCGAGCTTAGCGCCTAATCTTCCAGAGTACGAAATAAAGCAGGCTAAATTTAGAAACAGCGAGAAAAAGCAAAAAGTTATGAATAGTACGCAAGATGATTTTGCTGAGAGGATTTCGCAACTACATCAGACTGACGAAAACAAGAAATTTATTGAAACGCTAAAAAATCTGATTAAAAGCGAAAAACTGAAAATTCATATTTACACTAAAGGACGTCTGCATGCAAAGTGCTATTTAATGTTTTATAAAAAAGACCAAGAGAAGAAAGGCGATGTGATTGTCGGCTCAAGCAATCTTTCCTTAGGCGGGTTAAAGCATAATTCGGAATTAAACGTTAGCTTATCGGAGGATTATATCGACGAAATAAATGACTGGTTTGAAAATCTTTGGAAAGATTCAGAACCATTTAACGAAAACTTAATTCATCTTATCGAAAATTCGTGGGTTGAATATCACCCGACACCTTACGAGCTTTACTTAAAAGTTATTTACGAAATTGTGAAAGACAAATTGTTCGAAAACGAAGAAGTAGAGGAAGACGATGGTATGCCAAATCTTTATAATTATCAAAAAGATGCAGTTATACAAGCGAAGAGCATAATCGAAAAGTATAATGGTGTTTTTATCTCAGATGTTGTCGGTTTAGGTAAAACCTATATTGGCTCAAGGCTTCTTTATGATTTGACACTTAAATACAGTGACCGTGCGATTGTTATATGCCCCCCGGGTTTAGCTGAATACTGGCGGGAAATGCTTGATGATTTTGGAGTCAGAGCTGATGTGCAAAGTAATAGTTATGATAATCTTCAGAAAATTGTAGAAAATAAACGCTTAATGAAAAGAAAAATTGTTTTAGTCGATGAAGCCCATCGTTTCCGTAATAGCGATAGTAAAAGCTACAGATTGCTGTCAGAAATTTGTTTTGATAAAAAAGTTATTCTTGTGACAGCAACTCCACAAAACTTAAGTCCAGATGATATTTTAAATCAAATGAAGCTATTCCATCCTCATAACTGGACCGATATTCCGATTGATCCTCAGTTTTTAGACGAGTTTTTTAATCTTGTAGAAAATGGCAAAAGAAAGATTGAAGATCTGTTGCGACATATCTTGATTCGACGCACAAGGAAGCATATCGAAACTTATTATAAAGAAGATATGGCAAAAGCGAGTTTGAGATTTCCGATTCGAGAGAAGCCTCTAACAATCGATTATTCTATAGAAAAGGTTTATGGTGACCAAAAAGTTTATGAAGAAATCGAAAAAATGATCTCGCGTTTAAATTATGCTCGCTATGATATTTTTGCATACTCAAAGCCGGAGTTTAGAGGTTTGCCAGCGTTTAAACAATTAAAGACCGCCTATGAAAACCTTAGGGGTTTGATGCGAATACTATTCTTCAAAGAATTGGAGAGTAGTATATGTGCATTTAGAACTTCAATTGAAAAGCTCATCAACTCGCACAAGAGTTTTCTGGAAATGTATGAATTAGGTATTGTGCAAACTAAACAAAGTGGAGACGAGCTAATTAATTATTTGGCAACTTCAGATGGGGCGAGCGTAGAAGAATATTTTACAGATTCTAGTAAGGTTAGGTTTACCGCAGACCAGTTTACAGATATTCTAAAAAATAGAGTTGAAGAAGATTTAATTATTTTTGAAAGAATATTTAATTTAATCAAAGTAATTGAGCCTTCAAGAGATGATAAGCTGAATCAATTAAAACTTAATCTTAAAGAAATTTTAAAAAACAACGAAAAAGTATTAATTTTTACTCAATTTACTACGACCGCAAACTACATTTACGATAACATTGTTAATGAATTTAATAATGTCGGATTAGCTTCTGGCGAATCAAGGGACATAGTAAAGATTGCGCAAAGATTTTCTCCAGTGTCTTTTCGGGATATAAATATTGACAAAAAAGATGAGATTGACGTTTTAATTTCGACAGATGTATTAAGTGAAGGCGCAAATCTTCAAGGATGCAATACAGTTATTAATTTTGATCTCCACTGGAATCCTGTAAGGTTAATCCAAAGACTTGGAAGAGTTGATCGTGTGAGTACAAAACACGACTTTATTTACAATTACAATTTTTTTCCCGAAAAAGAAGTTGAGGCTCGTTTAGGGTTACGAGAGAGAGTCGAAAGAAGGATCAGGGATATCCAAAAATCTTTAGGAGAAGATGCTAAGTACTTGAGTGAAAATGAAAAAATCAATGAAAAAGGTTTTTTCCAGATTTACACTGGTGATCAGAAAATTTATGAAGAACAAGATTTAGTTGAAAGTCTTGGCGATATAGAACTAGTGAAAATAATCCGCGAAATAAAAGAAAATAAACCAGAGCTATTTAATAAAGTAGTTAGAATGCAGAAAAGATTACATACCGGAAAAAAATACTCAAGGAAAGGTATCTTGGTTTTTTGCAAAGCGCTCGATATGCAATCTTTTTATTTTGCAGATTTAAAAGGTAAAGTTTTGTCCACGAATCGCGATGAAATATTGAGCTGGTTGAAATGCGAGGAGAAAGAGGTAAGAGTTGATCTTCCCGAATATTTTGATAGGGTTGTAAACTTGATCCAGTCTAGGTTCGAAAGTGAAATCAAAAATAGAATTTACGAAATGGAAAGTAAAGAATCTGATCCTGCTATGCGGTTCGTAATTAGAGATATCGGGATTCTAAGACGCGGGGCATCGGAAATGCTAAAAAAAAGAATTGAAAGATTAAACGGGTTTGTGAGAGGTAGAATATTAATAAACGAGGCCGCTAAGAGAGGGTTAAGGGCTCTGAACCGGTCGAAAGATACTTCTCTCAAAGAGGACTACGTCAGTGCGCTGGAAAAAATTCTTTATGAAAGCGGAAATACTAAAAAAATCGACGAAGAAAGATTATCAAAAAAACAGCAGGAAATTTATATAGAAGTAATCGCGAGCGAGGGTTTGGTTTAAAAAATAAAAATCATCGATAGGCAAAATGAACTGGAATAAAATTGGTAAAAATATCGTTTGGGTCTTAAAAAAAGTATTTTATCCTTATAAAGGTATCGGTTTCGACGACGATTCAGATGAATATAAAAGTACCAAAATTGATTCAAGTAGTCATGCGTCAACTTTCAACAACGACAGCCATGGAAAAACAAAAAAGAATGAGTTGCGTGGTAACTCGCAGAAACATAAAAACACAGTGACCCAGTGTCGATCAGAACATGATGAGTATTTCGATCGTCTTGCTGAGAGAAATGAAAGAAGATTAAAAATTGGTAGATAAAAATCATCGAGGATGTGGGAAAGTGAAAACACAAGATTTATTTGAAGAGTTTGTTGCCATAACTAAAATTATCAATCAGAGATTGAAAATTATCCCTGTTCTTTATGGTTCACTGGGCC
>Ga0172370_10008573_pt1 | contig 12232 bp, 7 predicted proteins | sample LakKiv5m_FD_114538 | JGI IMG/M metagenome (GOLD analysis project Ga0172370, IMG submission 114538) | Freshwater microbial communities from Kabuno Bay, South-Kivu, Congo - kab_022012_11.5m | ecosystem: Environmental > Aquatic > Freshwater > Lake | place: Democratic Republic of the Congo...
GCGGATTTAAGCCTTGATAAGCACATGCTTCAGGAGGTGCTCTCAAAAAAGTTCTAAGGCCCGCGAGAAAGCGGGAGCTTGCCATGAATCTATGCGATGCGTTTCATGTCAGCCCCCGAAGGTCTTGCGGGCTTATACAGCTTGGGCGGTCGACATTTTATTACCAGTCTCGCGCCAAAGATGTAACAGCATTAACACTGAGGCTGGTAGAATTGGCCAGAACGAGAGTGCGTTACGGATGCAGACGGCTCTATGAGATACTGCGGCGTGAAGGTTGGCGCGTGAACCATAAGCGCATTCACAGACTGTATGTGAAAATGGGATTACAGCTCTATATCCGTCGGAATGTTAAACGCGCAAGCCATACCAGGGTGCCTATCGCAAGGCCTGAAATGCGGAATGAACATTGGTCTATGGACTTTATGACAGATATGATGGATAATGGCCGTAGGTTCAGGATATTAACGATCGTTGATAACTTCACCAGGGAATGCCCTGCGCTTCTGGCGGATTTCTCGCTTAATGCTCAAAAAGTGATTATGTGCCTTAATGAGTTAAAAGTTACCTATGGCCTGCCTAAAGCCATTACCGTTGATAACGGTACCGAGTTTATATCGCGAGCCATGGATTCATGGGCGTATCAGAATAAAGTCCAATTGGACTTTATCAGACCGGGTAAGCCTGTTGAAAACGCTTTTATCGAGAGCTTTAACGGTAAATTAAGGGACGAATGCCTGAACACGAATGCTTTTCTATCGATTGATGATGCCAGGCGAAAAGTAGAGGCCTGGCGTAGAGACTATAATACATACCGGCCGCATAGTGCGATCGGTAATCTGGCGCCGGAAGAGTTCGCCAGACAACAAAAACCAGGACCTAAAAAGCCTGGAATCCTCAACTTGGCGGTGGTCTAGTTTTTGGGGAGAGGTCAAAAACACCGGAAATTCAACTTACAAGTTGTACAGTGTAAGGGGTAGGGTCATAGGCTGGGGCAGATCATTGAAAGTTAACAACAAATTCTAAGGAGTTAATGTATGAATTTTAAAAAAGTTTCAGCCGAAGAACGCGAGAAAAAGGAATTAGAAAGACTGATAAAAAAGACAAAACTAGCAATTTCTACAGATAAGCCTAAATCTGCAAAATATTATGCAGATAAGATTTTAAAACTTCTTATGTTCTATAATGGAAACAGAGATAGCATTCAAGCATTATATAATTATGAAGAAATTATAAAATTTGCAAATAATTTTAATAATATTTTAAATTATGTCATGGAAACTGGAATAAAAAATAAGAAAAAAACAGGTGATTTAAGCAAAAAGCTAATTTATTTATTTGTTTTACTTTTTTCCAAAGAATTTAGTAAGAAATTACTAAAGCATTATTCAAGTTTTATCTCTGAGAATACTAAAACGCCAGGTTCTTTAACAAAAACACTGGTAAAACAACTTATAGCTCTAAGCGTATTTTTAGAAGAATTTAAGGAAGAAATAAACAAAAAATATATTGGGATAGATTCTTCTGTGAAAGAGTTCTCAAATAAAATAGAAGAGGCCATTTTTCAATTTACTTGCTTGGTTATAAAAAATACTAAATTTGTAGACTGGAACTCTTATTTTATAACCAAAGGGAAAACGGGCGTTATTAAAAAAGACCTTGTTCGATTAAAGATTATTTTAGGACTACTTTATATTGTGGCAAAAAAAGGAGGTCAATTTTATATTAAACCAGGCAGAAAAGATCAGTATACATCAGATTACCTTAAGCTAGCACTTAGCATACTAAATGATGTTAAGAAATCGCTAGAAGAAGAAAAGGTTAGGTATTTATATTTGTCTATTCAAGATGTTGTAAGCAAAGAAATTTCTTCAGGAAAAAATATTGCAGAATTAGTAAGTTTTTCTTATAAATATGAAAAATTAGCAGAGGAAGTAAATGTTTTATTGCGCTCAAAAGATTTAGAATACAAAAAGCAAGTTTTTGCTCCCTTTATTACCGGGGAAATTGTTAGCAAAAAGATGGAAGAGTTTTTTTGTAATATAAATATTATGCGTAATATGTTAGGGCAAGATACGTTAGTAGCATTGTTTGATCTGCTTGAAGAAAAACAAATATATAATGAGTATTATGATTATTTAACTGCCGCACTTAACAAAACAATAAAGAACCTTTCTAGTAAGATTGAAATTATTTTAAAGGAGCAGTGTAGTGACAGTGAAAAGATAGAAAAATTAAATGCAATAAAGGATAACAAAAATGTTATAGAATTATTTTCTGAATTTCAAAGTACCGAATATTCACACTATAAAAAGCATTTTGAAATTCCTATTTTTGTTGAATGGTTAGGTGCGCAGTTACTTAAGGACATATCTTTATCTTTAACATTTGGTAAAAGCGTTACTTTAGATAGAGAAATATTAAAAGTAATAGAGTCAGCTATAAACCAATTAAACTTAAAAATTGAAACATTAGATCGGATTAAATTTGACAATAAAGATTCATTAGATGGTTTTATGCAGCAGAATGAAAATTTATGTAAGGAGCTAGAAAAATTAAAATTCAATATTGCAGAGCTTGCAAAGGAAAAAGAGATCAGCAAAGAGGAGATAAAACAGTTAAAAGAACATGTTGCAATTAAAGACAGAGAGGAGAAAGAAAACTTAGAGGTTCTTAAAGGAACTTTTCAAGTTAATGAAGATAGAAATAAGAGCGCTGTTCAGAATGAATTTATAATGAGAATAATAAAGATCGTAGATAAAATAAACATTCTGATGGCTCAAGGCGGAGAGGTAAATTGTAGTTTTGTAAAGAGCCTCTTAGATCAAGAATTATCAATAGAGGGGTTAGAAACATTTGGCGAAATAGGGCAGCAAGTCAAATTTGATGAGGCTTTATATGCTCCTGTAGAACTTTCTCGAAGCGAGGATTACTTAGAAAAACCCGTTATTATTCTTGAAAAAGGCTATAGATATAAAGACGGCAAACTAATTAAGAAGGCGGTAGTTAGACCTATGTGAGTATTATGCGTGATCTGTTTTTAAAATTTCTAAGGATTTTAAGCAATTTTCTATCGAAGCTACATCATGCCTTAGATAAGCATATCAACAAATCTCATCCACCAGATAAAAAATTAGATAGTAGTATAGAAGACAAGACTGGCCTTCCGGTAACAATTTTTGAAGCGACAGCGGTTGCTGAAAAAAAAGCAGAAGAAACAGCCGCTATTCCATTAAAGCCACCTGTGCCAATAATAATACAAGAAAGGTACGAGGTTGATTATAAAACTTATCTATTTGGTATAGATCTCGGAACATCTACAACTAAGATTTCTTGCTATCGGAAAAGTGGTCATAATACCATAGAGATAGGCAAGGAGGGTTTACGGATTCAAATGCCTTCGCTTGTTTGCTTTAGGGATAATGGTATTATAGTTGGAGAAGTTGCCGCACAATGGGAGGAGTCTCTAGAAAGCAGGCACATCAAGTTAAAATTAGGTAGAATCTCTGAGCTTTCAGATGGAGAAAAGGAGCGGGTTTCTACAACATTTTGTGAGATTTTTAAAGAGGTTATAAGGAGAACCAAGGAGATTGAAGAATTTACTTTGTTGGATCCCAGAAAAATGAGATTAAACATAAGCACCTCCTCAAGTTTTGACTTAGAAGCTAGAGAATTATTCCTTAATTCAGCTAAAAAAGCTGGCTTTGCTAACCTTAGCCTAGATAATGTCGTTGAGGAACCAGTTGCAGCAGGTTTATCTTATATAGAGACTTGTGGACCAGTAAGAGAGCCTTTGTATATATTAGTGTGTGATTATGGAGGGGGTACTTTTGATTGTAGTCTTATTTGTGTGTCCACAAAAAAAGATGGAAAGAAAAAAATCGATGTGTTAGCTACAGCTGGTGTCTTAAATTGCGGCGGAGCAGCAATAGATAAAGCATTGTCTGAGTTTCTAACGATAGAATTCCACCTCTCCGAAATATTAAAAGAACAACATAATAAATGGCTTTTTCCTTTCGAAGTGGAAGAAATAAAAAAGCAACTTTCATCAGAAAATGAAGTTACAAGAAATATCTCAAACCTTAATCAAGGAAAAGATAAAATAATTTCTTGTAATCGGGATAATCTAAATAAAATTATAGACAAAACAGGTATATTAGAACGTTCTTTTGCAGCTATAGAATGGGTAATAAGAGTTGGCATGAATTCATGCAAACCAATAGTAGGCGACTATGAGGTATTTATGTCGCCAATAGATACGTTAATCCCATCAAATATCAAGATTCTATTTGCAGGTGGTACAAGCAAAATTCCACATATAAAAGAAAATATAATGCAGCGTCTAGGAGTAAACGAATATAAATTGATAACAAAAAATGATTTTCCTCGAGACCCAGTAGAGGCAGTTGTTATAGGTGATTCATATAGCCGTGCTTTCGAAGGAATTAACTTAAACCGCCCGCCGTTTAAGATTATACTTGAAAAGCAAGGAGAAGTTACTCAAATTCAAGAATGTTTCGAAGGTTTCCTCGTTTATGATGATCGCAGTGTAAATAGAGAGTTTTCTCGTTTGGCTCAAAAGACCAAAGAATTCAATTTTAAAGGAAGAATTGATTGTAAGATTTATATTTGCGATTATGAGGATAGGCGTCATAAATTTGTAAGAGAACACGGAGCGAACTGGGATAGCAAAGAGGAAGATAGTTTCTATATGCATGAATCTAACGATTCTATTTTGGAAATAGTACGACGGCTTAATGGTTCGATTGAAATATGGCTTGTTCCTTATGTTGGCATGAGAGAATGCAAAGCTATGTATGTTTCTCCTTGGCGGACAGATGATGACTTGTCAGAGCTTTCAACATGGTATCCTCTCAACCAAAATCCTAGACCTCCTGGAGATACCGGTGACCCAGGTTAGTGAGAAACAAGGGATGTGTCAAAAAAGGACACGCAACTTTATAAAGTGCACTAAAAATAACGCATCCCATAAATACTTAGATAAAGATTTACAAGGAAAGTGTTAGAATAATTGTCAGTCTTTACGTGATGCTATAAAGAAGTTTCAAGAGTTAGCAGTCGTTATTAAAGAAGGTATATTTAGAAAAATTTAGTGGATTACAATTTGGATATTTATGGCTAATCATATTACTGTAAGAATGGCATGGCATGATAATAATTGGGATGGTAATGTTTGTAAGGATCCAGAAAAAAATGTTTATTGCATAGGTTCTCATTCGCTCTTATCTCCCAGATTGGCGCGTAGGCGGGATACTAATCTTGAAATAGAAAATAAATGTAAACCCATAGATAAGATAGACAACTACATTCCCCCATGTTACTGGTCTACAAATGCTTTTTCTGGCACAGATAAGGAAATAATTCATGAGCATCCTTTCGAAAGGTATAAAGACAAAGTTATTAAAGAAAGATTAAAATCTTTTTCTGTTTTTAGCTGGCCATTTAAGTTATGTTTTGTGCGAAACAAAGAACAGCGGGAAACTTTTGGAAGCTATTTTCCTATAGGGCAATTTAGAGATAGTATGCGCAGTTTTTTTGATAAATTTAAAGAGAATGAATCAATAGTATTTTTCTATTGCAACTATGATAATCCAGTTTCTGCGGATAATATGAAATATTTAGTATTAGGATGCGCTTTATTAAAGGATAAGGCATTTCCAGATCTTTTTAATTTTAGCGCTGCGGAACTAAACCAAATCAGGTCAAAACATGCTATGCAAAATTTTGATACCTTAAATTGGTCAATGCAATTTTCTTTCGATTTTTTACATAACGGGATTCTGCTGCCATATAAGGAATACATAGATTATTGTGCCTTAAATCCTAAAGAGGAATACAAATTAGATGAGTTTAAGATATTGATAGAAGAAGAAGGCCTGATCCCAACTTTTAAATATGTAGCTATGGATATGAATGACGATAAATGTTTATATTTACTTTATAGATTAAAAAAAGCCATAAGCATTATGGACACCCATAAGGTTGTAACGCGGGATTTCAACAAAGATTACAAGGTTATAGACAGCCTTATAGAAAAGACTTGGAAAAATAGAGGTCTTTATCCAGGATTGGAAAATATCTTAAGCATTATGTTACAGAACGAAAAAGTTTCCAAGGAAATAATTAGCATGCTAAAGAAAAATGTAAAAGAGGAAAAAGAAATTATCGATGTATTGATAAAATCCATAAAAGAAGATGGAGCTATGCCAAATTATTTAAAAAAGTATAAAGGACTATTGGATGAGTTATTTTCTGCTTATCCAGATTATTTGGATTTCATAAGAAAACTAAGCCTCTTCAATTTATCTAAAATACAATTTAAAAGAATCATATTTGACGAGGATCACCCATTTGGTAAAAATCATGTTAAGAAGGAAGATGTAGTCAAGAATCCATATTTAATATCAGAAAACTATAAAATATCTGAAAATATCAGTAAAGACCCAGAGAGCGAGGATGAGGCAATAAACGTGTTTAATATTGATATAGGAATGTTTCCGGACGGAAGATTTATGTCAATGAATCGAGAATTACAAAACTTGTCTCCTAGCGGCCCGGAACGTTTGCGTAATTTGACGATAGAGTATCTTTATAAAAGAGGAGAAAGCGGAGATTGCTTTGCAAATAGTGAGGATATTATTAAAGCATTAAGAGAAAATCCGTTATTCCACAAAAGGGATTTACATATTGAAGAACAAAATGTTATAGCCGAGGAAGGTGTTTATTTTGATCATTTTGAAGAACGATTGACTAGAGTAGAAGAAAAAGGCAAGGTTTATTATTCTTTAAATGAAGTTAAATGCGCAGAATATATTATTAGGAAAACAGCGGAGTTCTTAAAAAATAAAAAAGATTATCCTATAAAACTGGATGATAACCTAAAAGAATACATAGAGAAAAGTGCATTGGAATTGGAAAAAATTCCAGGATTTGATAAAGGTTTGTTTATTAAAGAGAGGATGGAGGTTATTAATAAGGCTTTACGGAAATCGTTTTTTGTTATTTCCGGTAAACCTGGCTCAGGGAAGACTTATGTATTACGTAAGATAATAGAGTATTTGAAAAAAGCAGGAGAAGATTTTATTTTACTGGCCCCCACAGGAAAGGCTGCTTTGAGATTAAGCAGCCTAACAGGAGAGCAGGCCAAAACAATAGATAAATTTATATATGAAAATGGGTTCTATCAGTATCTAAATGACTTTACCATTATTAATCAAGCAAGAAAAAATAAAGAAAAAGTTCCAGTAGCTAATTTGGTAATAGATGAGTGTTCCATGGTGGATTTATTTAAACTTGCCGTTTTGTTTTCTATGATTGAAATAGAAGGTGAAGATCTAAAAAGAATAATTATGGTAGGAGATGAAAATCAATTACCACCCATTGGTTTTGGTAAACCTTTTTTTGATATCGTAGATTATTTAAATCCAAATAAAGAGAATAGTTCCGAAAACTTTATAAAATTATTATCAGAATGTAGGCAGCAAAATGACAGGACCATATTAGAATTAGCAGAAGTTTTTTCAGAAAAAAGAAGAAATTTCGAGCCTATATTTGAAAAAATAAAAAAAGGAGGTCAAATTAGCAATGGTTTGTCAGTTGACAGATGGAAAAATTCAGAAGAGTTGGCGGAGAAATTAGAAAACAGATTAAAACAGTTAATAATAGACGCATTTAATTGCAAGTCTTTGGATTTAGATAGCTTCGAAACCAAAAAGCAGGCTTTTAACATGTTACATGGTCTTAAGCCCACAGGCGATATTGAAGCAGAATCCAAGTTGAGGATAGATTATTTTCAAATTTTATCTCCTTACAGATCTGGATATTTTGGAACTTTAGGTTTAAATCGTTATATACATTCAAACTATAAAATCAATACCACAGATAATAGTGAAGAAAGTGACTTTTTTATTCATTCAGATAAGATTATTAGAATCAAAAATTGGTATAGCAGAGGCATTCTAAAGCTATCCAACGGTGCCATAGGAATTGTTAATGGGAAGAAGAGCAGGAGAAAATATTATTTTCCAGAATTGTCAGCCCCGCTTGAAAGCTTAGATGAAGAGGATAATTTTGAACTTGCTTATGCGATAACTATACATAAAGCACAGGGAAGCGACTTTGATAATGTGTTCTTAATTATACCTAGGAAGCTATCTTTGCTTTCCAAGGAACTTCTTTATACGGCATTGACAAGGTCTAAAAGGAAAATTTATTTATTCATACAAGAAAGCGAAGAGGATCTTTTACAATTAGCTAGAAACAGATCTTTTGTAGTGGATAGGAATACGGCGATATTTAAGACATGCGAAGAATTTAAACCAGAGTTTAAATATTGGTTGAGCCAGGGGGTTTCTGTTCGTTCAAAGATAGAATATATAATTTTTAAAGCTTTGGAAAGTAAAAGCATCAATTTCCATTATGAAAAAAAGCTTTGTTTAAAGAATAAACCATATCCAATACATCCTGATTTTACAATAGAATTACCGAATGGTTCTGAAATTTATTGGGAGCATTTAGGTATGTTAGATACTAGAAGATATAGACAAGATTGGGAAGAAAGAAAAAAAGATTACATAGCTAATGATTTATTTGAAAATGTAATTACTAGTGACGATTTAAAAGGTATAAATGAAAAAATATTAAAAGGGATAATACAAGATATTCTCACAAAAAAAATTAAATCTACGCCAAAAAATGAATTTTCAAGGCATCATTACTCTCTTTATTAAAAGGAGTTAGTAATAGCCGAAAAATATTAATATATTAAAGGACGCACATAGGGTATAGAAAGGAAAAATGACTGTTAAAAATACATTGCACAGCAAGCCTCTAAGGAAGATTAAATTTGCAGTGATGGATTTGGAAACTACTGGTTTTGGGAAAAATCATAGGACAATAGAAATTGCGGCTATTAAGTTAATAAATGGTAAAATTATTGATAGATTCCATTCGTTAATTCATACGGAATCTGTCCCTTATCAAGCTACTTTAATTCATGGGATAGATGCTCCTATGTTAAGCGATGCTCCGTCCCTGCACATGGTAAGACCTAAGTTTTGTAAATTTATTAAAGGATGTGTTCTGGTAGGACATAATATTGCAAGTTTTGATAACCGTTTTCTATGTAAAGATTTCAAAATTAGCAATAGTTGTTTTGTGGATACCCTTAAATTGTCCAGAATGTTGTTTCCTAATGAGGGAAATCATAAGCTTCGTATACTAGCCGCAAGGTTAGGTATACGGAATAAAAAATTTCATCGTGCTTTAAATGACGCAAAAATAACAGTAAGAGTTTTTACTAAACTTTTAAGTAAAGGGAAATTCAGATTTCTAAGAGATATTTTATAGCATAGAGGGAACAAGGGATTTACCGCTATGAAAATAATCTATACCAGTTGCAATAAAGTTTTAGGTGAACAAATACTATTTGATGATTCTTCCAAAATATATGCCAAGAGCACTGATTGTATCAGTAAAGCAAAAGAAAGAAGAGCTTAATAAAGCTCATATATAGCCAATGTCCGGACAAAGAGAGGCGGACAAATCTATATCCAGATCCCGCAAAGAGTTACGTCAAATCCATCCAAAAAAGACCGGACATTTCGGACAAATTTGGTGAGGAAATGGCCTCTCTGAATCCAGAATTTTCTTGATAACCGGCATATACAGCCTTATAATATATACCTATATATAGCGAGAGGTTCCTCCTAGGCTAATACGAGAGGGACCCCAGTATTATGCCTCTCTACGGGAGAGGCAAGCGAATGATAGCGTTGATTCTGAAGTAGGATCAGCGCTATTTTTATGTCCTAGGGTCTTAAAGACTTAGGGCGTTATTTCTGTGTAATTAACCAGCAATTATTATAGACAGTGCTTTCGTTGGTTAACTTATTTCTTGACATTTGTTACCTAACAAGGCATACTATTTAGTAGTATGTTAGGTAACAGGAGGAATTAAAATGGGTGTGATAAAAGGCGTATTGAAAGAAGAGCTTGAAAATTCCTTGCGCATGAGAAAGGAATACGAAAGAGCATTAAATGAATTGCCCAAAGGATGTATTGCTGAAAAAAATATAAGAGGGCATAGTTATTGTTATTTAGCGCAGCGAGTTGGAAAAAAAGTGAAATATGTCTATAAAGGAAAGATTTCAGAAGTCGAAAGAAATAAATATCAAGAAGCAAAAGTCTTAAGAGCCAAGTATAGAAAATTATTGTCACAAGTTAAGAAGCAGGTAAGGTTTTTAAAAGGGACTCTTCGCGGAAAAGAATCAATATAAATTGTGTCTTGAGGTCTTAAGGCGTTTTAATAAAGTCGGTATTCTGGACGGCCTTATTTTAATAGGCAGCTGGTGCCTTTATTTTTATAAAGACTATTTTGAAAATATTTCATAATTTAACTCTATGCCTCAGAAATGGCAGAAAAAGATATTGGATAATCTTAAATCCATAGAAGAACCTGAAATAGTGAAAATTTTGACTGAATAGGGTATTAGGATTAAGTATGATTAAAAAAGGTTTTACGCTTATTGAATTAGTAATGGTTATTGTAATAGCCGGAATCCTGGCCGCTACAGTTATGCCTAAATATATTGATTTGCAGAATGAAGCTAAGGCTGCGGCAGAAAAAGGCGTAGTTGGCGGAGTGCGCGCAGGGATTCATACTTTATATGTTTCAAATATAGCAGCTGGGCGCACTCCATATTATCCTGAAACGCTTGATTCAGCAAATAATGCTGTTAGCGATGCAAATAATATTTTTTTTGATACAGTATTGCAGAACGGAATCATCTCCGGCTGGATTAAAATAAGCTCGTTAATCTATCAGGGCCCGGCAGGTAATAAGTATGTTTATAAGCCTAGCGATGGATCGTTTTTGATAGTCAGTACGCCTCTTGGATCTACAACATCTGAAATAAGCGGGAATATGATCGCGCTTATTCAAAATTTTTATAATAGTAATGGGTCTTGGCCTAGAAGTTTTGGCGATTATCGTTATACGGATATTGGCCTTAATCCAGCAGATTGGTCTGGCGTAGTTTATGATGGTTTGATATATAGGCCTGTTGGCGATCGGATTTCTATTACTCCTGGAGCTGGTTGTGAAATAACTGTTATGGGAATTGATAATGTGCAAAGAGTTTTGACGTCAGCCTTAAATTGGAGTTTATGGTATGATATGGTTACTGGCTCGTGGTATTATCATAGCATCATTCCTACGGAAAAAATTGATATTAGCACAATGCAAAAGAGAATATGAACCGGATATTGGCACTCTTCTAAAAGTGAGCTTATTATGTTTTATTATCAACCGTGTCAAAAATATAGGACATTATAGGACAAAGTTGTAGGACAAGCGGGTTGTAAGTTATTGTTTTTTAATTGATGATTTGGTCACATATCCGGACAAAGAGAGGTTTTTCCTCGGCTAATACAAGTGGAACCCCAGTAATATCCCTCTCCACGTATAATGGGAGAGCTTAACGCCTATGATCGTAACAGCGATTATAGGCGTTTTTATCTGTCGATGTTTAAAAGAGTTAGGGCATCGTATTTATTGGTCGCATTATGAATTTTCCAGTCTCGCAACCTGTTTTAAAAGCCTCTCTGAATAGCGCTACTTAATCACCAAAATAGGCGAATTCCTCTCTTATTTAATGGCGGCTATTTAATGCCAATATCTTCGATATTAAGTAAAAACTGTAACCAGAGAGGGCTTTCCCTTGTGCGATATTACTGCCCGAGCGAAAGAGGGGAGACTCTCTAATTCTGCCATACCTGTTTACAGAGAGTGGTTTTATGGTAACTCCCTTCTGGGCGCCCTGAGCATGAATACCTCTTGTTGCGAATTTTATTGAACATTAAATTAAATATGATATATTAAATAAAAGGCGATGAGGTTCGCCGTAACCACCTTAAATTTTTGAAGGTTGATGACCTCTACTAGAAAATAGTAGAGGTCTTTTGTTTAAGGCGAAATAAAATTACCCGAATAAGAAATGTTATGACAATAACTATTTGGATGATACTATTATTTATTAGTTGGCTGGCGGCAACTATTTCCGGGGTAGCTGGTTTCGGCGGCTCTCTTATTATATTGCCGATTTTCTCCTTTCTTATTGGAGCTAAGAAGGCAATTCCGATTCTGACTATAGCGTGGATGATGGGTAATCTTTCCCGCGCAGGATTTGGATATAAAGAGATCCGGTGGAAGCCA
>Ga0172370_10008574_pt1 | contig 12231 bp, 9 predicted proteins | sample LakKiv5m_FD_114538 | JGI IMG/M metagenome (GOLD analysis project Ga0172370, IMG submission 114538) | Freshwater microbial communities from Kabuno Bay, South-Kivu, Congo - kab_022012_11.5m | ecosystem: Environmental > Aquatic > Freshwater > Lake | place: Democratic Republic of the Congo...
AACCACGCGGCGAGGCGTAACCCGGAGTTGCGCCAACGGCGATGATCTCTGCTTCGGAGGCGGCTCGCAAAGTTCCATCGCCTAACACTTTTAATACCTTGCGTTCACTCACCTCTAAATCGCCGCGCACGGCAACAAAGACAAAGCAACCCCCACCCCAGCCCTCCCCCATCGGTGACTTCGCCGATGGGGGAGGGTATGGGAGGAAGTCACAAACGTACATCACCGCCTTCAACGTTTGGCACTTGCCAATGTCAAGAAACTCGGCGAGTGAGGCGATGGTGTTGCAATTCGGCGTGGCTACTTTTTCTAACTTCAAGGTTTCCTCGTCACAACCACAATCTTCTATTACGAACTTCGCCGCGTCTTTGGTGGCGGCGTAACCGCACGAGTCGCAGCGCACGAAGTTGTAAGAGCCTTTGGCGTGGGGCAGGGCGAATGTTTTGGCGTTGTCGCCGTCATCAATGGCGGCGAGATTAAGATCGCATTGGCTAAAGATGTTCTGTAGAGAAACGCGGAACGACTCAAACGCCGAGCCGTTTGTGTCAAAAGAAAAGAATCGCAGAGAAGTTGAGTCGTTTTGATAAAGAATTTTGGGGAGATCGCGATACGAGTTGATTTCGTTGGGCAAGATGCTTTCTTGCGGCGCGACGATCTCCTGCCCGTTCATTGCGCTGCCAACTAACTGCTGCGCGCGGTGCAGCGCACGCGCGCCGAGCGGCAAGTAGGCAAACGTTCCCGCCGCCGTTGACCGCGCCAACGCGGCGCGGATCATTAATTGATGAGCAGTGAGTTGAACATTTGCCGGTGCTTCGCGCAGAGTCTTGCCGAATAATTTTGAGAAGCGCATAGAAAGCGGTCAGCAGTCAGCGATCCGCAAGTAGGCTGAGGGCTGACTGCTGATGGCTAGAGGTTGTTGAAGAAATGCATATACGCCTCAATGCCCTTGAAGAATGTGGGGATGTGCTGCTTTTCGTTGGGCGCGTGCAGGTTGTCGTCGGGCAAGCCGAAGCCCATGATGACCGAGTCGATTCCCAAGATGCGTTGGATGTCGCTGACCACCGGCACGCTGCCGCCTTCGCGGCGGAACACGGGCTTGACTCCGAAGACGCTGTTCAACGCTTTCTCTGCCGCTTTCACTTGTAATGAATCGAATGCAGTTAACACGCCGGGTGTTTTGCCGAACACTTTGAGATTCCATGTGACGGTCTTGGGCGCGTTCTTTTTGAGATAGGCGATGAGTTGTTTTTCAACTTTGTTCGGGTCTTGATCAGGCACAAGGCGCATGGAAATTTTCGCCATCGCTTTTCCGGGCAACACCGTTTTGCTGCCCTCACCTGTGAACCCTGAAAGCAAACCGTTGATCTCCAACGTGGGGCGCGCGCCCAATCGTTCGACGTTGGTGTAGCCGTCTTCGCCGTAAAGTTTGGGCGGGTTGGCGGCTTCCGCTTTGATCTGTTTGTCGGTGCGAGGGACGCGCTTGAGATTCTTGCGTTCTTCTTTGGTCAGCTTACGCACGTCGTCGTAATAACCGGGCAGAGTGACGCGACCCTTCTTATCGTGCATTCCTGCGATGAGTTCGGCTAACACTTGCGCCGGGTTATGCACCGCGCCGCCGAACATGCCCGAATGGAGATCGTGTTCGGGACCATGCACCCACAATTCAAAGTAGGCCAGCCCGCGCAAACCGTAAACGATGGCGGGGATCGTCGGCGCGATGATTCCCGAATCGGCGTTGAGAGAAAAATCGGCTTTGAGCATGTCTTTGTGTTCGCGCATGAACGCGCCCAAGTTGGGCGAGCCGATCTCCTCCTCACCTTCGATCAGCACTTTCACGTTGGCGTTGAGCCCGCCGCCGTGTTGAATGGATGTGGCGAGCGCGGCAAGGAATGAGATCACTTGTCCCTTCATATCCGACGCACCGCGCCCATACAAATTTTCGCCGCGCACCGTTGGCTCGAACGGTTTGCTCACCCATTCGTTGAGCGGATCAACAGGTTGCACGTCGTAGTGACCATAAACTAAAACAGTCGGCTTGCCCGGCGATTTGAGATATTCGCCATATACAACGGGGTGACCCGCCGTCGGCATGATGGCGACGTTCTCCATGCCCATACTATTCAAAATTTTGGCGACGTAGTCTGCCGCGCGTTGAATATCAGGCTTGTGCTCGGCGAGCGTAGAGACGCTGGGGATGGCGACAAAATCTTTGAGTTCTTGCAACACATAATCTTGGTGCGCTCTGACGTGGTGAAGTGCGGGTTCGAGGTGGGTCATTAAGGTCTCCTATAAAAATAGTTTCTTAATCAGCGGGTGGATGTTCACCCATTATGTATAACACGCGGCGCAAATTGATCAACCCTTCGCGGTTAAGTTGTAATTCATCTACAGTGGCACGACCCGTTGGGGTGAGACCGATGATCAAAGTGAAATCATCGCTCCATGCAAAGTGTTCGCGCCATTGGTGCTGACGAGGATGGTAAAGCGGAGTTTCGTCTTCGGTGATCGGATCGCGCCCGTGAATTTTGGTGTATTTGTGATTGTTGCAGCCCTGACAAGCAAGGGCAAGGTTTTCAAGCAATTCATCACCGCCCTTGCTTTTAGGAGTAATGTGTTCTATCGAAAAAGATTGAATAGCAAACCGTGCTTGACTACGGCAATATTCGCAGCATCCTTTGGCGCGTTCCGCAACTTCTTTCCTTTGCTCAGCCGTGAGACGAATCTCAGACATATTGCGGCGCGCGAATCCCTAAGTTTTGCATCAGAGAAGAGAGGGTTGTTTGGCGGAGCTGTGCTAATTGCGAAAGATATTCGACTCGTCGCGCTTCAATCCCCTCAATCTCTTTGGTCAATTGAAGCAATTCAGAATGCTCGTCGTTGCTCAAAGTCTCAGCTTGGCGTTTGGCAATTAGGATATCATAGCGTAGCTTGAGATCGGTTGAGACCCCTTGATTGATTTTAATCAAGAGATCAGATTCACTGTGCGGCAGACTGGGCATCGTGCGGGCAGCGCGTAGAGAAATTACCTGACCGACAAATTGCTCTAATTCATTCGGGTCAAGTTGCTTAACCGCTTTGAACAACTCTTTTGCTGACACCTGCGCCTCAAGTTGGATAGTCGCCATAGTGCATCTCCTGTTCCGATTATACGGCGCGCGATAAGATTCTCAAAATAGACATCCTCTCAATTCTGCATTACACTCCCTCCCAATCTCCAATCTCTCATCTCCCATCTCCATGTCCACCGAAGTCACCCCCATCCGCCAACAATATCTCGACATCAAAAAAAAATATCCGCACGCGATTTTGTTTTTTCGTCTGGGCGATTTCTACGAAACGTTCGACGCCGACGCCGAACTCGTGTCGCGCGAACTCGATATTGTCCTCACCGGGCGCAACGTCGCCAAAGGCGCGCGCGTGCCGATGGCGGGCATCCCGCATCACGCCGTTGAGAGTTACCTGTCACGGTTGATCACAAAAGGCTATCACGTCGCTATCTGTGAGCAGATGGGCGATGAGCCGGTTAAAGGTTTGTTCTCGCGTGAAGTGACTCGCGTCATCACACCCGGCACGGTCATCGAACCGAGTTTGCTGACCGACAACCGCAACAATTATTTAGCTTCAATAATTATTGATTCGCATCGCGCCGCGCTTGCTTTCGTGGACATCACCACCGGACAATTCGCCGTCGCCCAATTTGAATCGAGCGATGTGACCTCACTCCTCGCTCACGAACTCACTCGCCTCTCGCCCGCCGAGATTCTTGTCCCCGACAATCTCCAATTACCAATTACGAATTACCATCCAACCATTCTCCTCCCTACCGATTCGATCTAGGGTCGTGCCGCCAACTTCTCCTCGACCATTTTTCGGTGACGACCCTCGCCGGTTTTGGCATCGAACAGCAGTCGCTCGCCATTCGCTGCGCGGGCGCGATCCTGCATTACCTCAAAGAGACTCGCCCCAACGCCCTCAACTTGCTCGTCGGGCTCTCCACCTATTCGACCAGCGAGTTCATGTCTTTAGATTCGGCGACGCGCAAAAATTTAGAGCTGACTGAAACGATTCGCGGCGGCGCGATGAAAGGATCGTTGTTGGGTATCTTGGATAAAACGGTGACGCCGATGGGCGCGCGGCTGCTTCGATCTTGGGTCAGCCAACCACTGCTTAACCCTAACGAGATCAACGCCCGACTCGATGCGGTTGCCGCCTTGCACGGCGATGGCGTTTTGCGCGCCGAGATTCGCGCCGCGCTGAAACCGCTCGGCGACTTGGAGCGTTTGGTGAATCGAGTCTTGGCTCACACCGCTGTTCCACGCGATCTCGGCGGCATCCGCTATGCGTTGGCGGCTTTACCAAAATTAAAGGAACTAATTGGAAATAAGGGAAACGAAGGGAAAGGCGTTTCCTTTATTTCCCTCGTTTCCCTTGATTCCCAAATTGACCCGTCCCCCGACATTTTGAGATTAATTCAAGAATCACTCGCCGACGATGATCTTCCCTCCAACTTCGATCATCCCGGAATCATTCGCTCCGGGTGGTCAGCCGAACTGGATGGCGTGATGAGCGCGTCGAAGGGCGCGCGCGAGTGGATCGCCGGTCTGGAAAAAGTGGAACGCGAGCGCACAGGACTCAAGACTCTCAAAGTGGGATACAACAAAGTCTTCGGCTATTACATCGAGATCAGCAAAGCGGCGGCGGAAGGCGCACCCGAAAACTACATCCGCAAACAAACGTTGGTCAACGCCGAGCGTTTTATTACGCCTGAATTAAAAGAGTACGAGACGCTGGTCCTGAACGCTGAAGAGAGAATTTTGGAAATTGAAGAACGACTCTTCAAGGAAGTTTGCGCGCAGATCATCGCCCAGTCGAATCGATTGCTGATCACCGCGCGCGCCTTGGCTCGGTTGGATGCATTGGCTTCATTAGCGGAGACGGCGTCACGCGAGAAATATGTGAGACCCAACATCACCGGAGATTTGAGATTGGAGATTAGAGAGGGGCGGCATCCCGTCGTCGAAAAATTTTTAGAGTCGGGGCAAAGGTTTGTTCCCAATGACGTGATCTTTGAAGAAGACGAATCGGTTCGCATCATCACCGGACCGAATATGAGCGGCAAATCCACGGCCTGTCGTATGGTTGCGATGATCGTCTTGATGGCGCAGATCGGAAGTTTTGTCCCCGCCGAGTCGGCAACCATTGGGATCGTGGATCGCATCTTCACCCGCATCGGCGCGCAGGATGAGATTCACGCCGGGCAATCCACGTTCATGGTGGAGATGATCGAGACGGCGAACATTTTGCATCACGCTACCAACCGCAGCTTGTTGGTGTTGGATGAGATCGGGCGCGGCACCAGCACTTATGATGGACTCTCGCTGGCGTGGGCGATTGTCGAATACGTTCACAATCATCCGCGCTTGCGCGCCAAGACTCTGTTTGCGACTCATTATCATGAGTTGACCGAGTTGGCGAACCTGCTGCCCAATGTGCGCAACTACAACATCGCCGTCACCGAAGATGCCGCCGCAGGCACAGTTGTCTTTTTGCATCGCATTGTCCCCGGCGGCGCAGATCGATCTTACGGCATTCACGTCGCGCAGATGGCGGGCTTGCCTAAAACGGTGATCAATCGCGCTCAAGAAATTTTAGCGACGCTCGAAGCTTCATCGGGCGATGTGGTGAAGACGGAACCTTCCACCGCGAATCAGATCGCCTTGTTCCCCGAAACGAATCCTTTGCTGGATGAGTTGAAAAGTTTAGATGTGAGTTCGATGACGCCGCTAGAGGCGTTAAATAAGTTGTTCGAGTGGCAGAAGAGGTTTGGTTAACCCTCCGCCATCTTCACATACCCCTCCGTCACCGTCTTATCCTGTTTCGCTCCGAGCAAATTCAATAACTCGCCAATGAGCTTCGCCTTGTCGTCGGCGTCGCGTTTGCTCCACGTGCGGCTCTTGATCTCGATGAAGTGCCCCGACTCTTCGGGTTTGATCAGGCGATCCAAATTGATGAAGAACTCGACGCCGCGATAAATGACGAGCCAATGGCGGCGATCTTTTTCGATCTCGACGATCTCGTTTGGCTTGAAGTATTCACGGTAGAAGCGCAGCGATTGAGTCGCCGGAGCAAGATAGCGCGAACGCGAGAGCATCACCGAGTTTTCAAACTGCGCTTCGGTGCCCTGCCCGATCAGAGTCAAACGATAGCGAGCCTGCGTCACCTTGCCCGCGTCGTCAATAAATTCATCTTCGCGGTAGCGCACGCGATCCGTTTCATCTTGGAACAAAAAGTAAGTGTCGAACTCGTGATAATGTGCTTTGCGGATCAACGTCAGTTCGTCAGAGGCGATGGCGCTCAAAACTTTTTGCGGATCATCCACCCGCGCCTTCACCTGCACCTCAAAGCTTTCTTCTTGAGTGACGCCGCCAATCGCTATCAACTTGCTCAGCACGCTGCGCTCGCGTTTGATCAAGAACGTGTCCACTTTTTTGGCATAGTCACCCGCCGATTCGAGCAGCGATTTTTCGTCGAGCGTCAACAACTTACGCTCGCGCATTAACCACTTGCCGTTGCACATCACGTCGCTCACGTCGGTGGCGTGTGAGGCGTACACAATTTGCGAATAGATGGCGTTAGGATCGCGCGAGAACTTTGGCGAGTTGTGGATCGGGCTCAAATCAATCACGGTGATGTCGGCGCGTTTGCCAACCTCCAACGAGCCGGTGATGCTGCCGATGTGTAAAGCATTCGCGCCGAGTCGAGTCGCCATCTCTAACGCTTTGCGCGCAGGCAGAACGGTGGGGTCGTTGTTGGCGGTCTTGGCCAGAATGGCGGTGAGCCGAATCTCTTCGAGCATGTCGAGATCGTTGTTCGAGGCGGGACCATCTGTGCCGATGCCGACGTTCAAGCCCGCCTCCAACATTTTCACCACAGGCGCAATGCCCGACGCGAGTTTGAGATTACTGGTTGGGTTGTGGGCGATTCCGGCGTTGGCGTTTTTAAAAGTCCGCATCTCGCCCGCGTCAATGTGAACACAATGCGCGGCTAACACTTTGGCTTCGAGAACGCCGTGCTTTTTAATCCACGGCACAACCGGCATCCCGTTTTCTCTTCGCATGTTGTCTACTTCAAACGCGGTTTCAGAGATGTGTGTGTGAAGCGGCACATCGAACTCTTGCGCCAACGCCGAACAGGCGCGCAAAATTTCCGGGGTGCAGGTATAAGGAGCGTGAGGTGAGACGGATGGCACAATGAGCGGATGATTCTTCCAACGTTGAATAAAATCGCGTGCGTGCTCTAAACTGTCCTCATAACTCTTGGCGTCGGGCGACGGAAATTTCAAAACAGTTTGCCCGCACACGCCGCGCATCCCGGCTTCGGCCGTTGCCTTCGCCACATCGTCTTCGTAGTAATACATGTCGGCGAATGAGGTGATGCCGCTCTTGATCATCTCGGCGCAGGCTATCGAAGAACCGAGTCGGCAAAAATCCGGCGAGACAAATTCGTGTTCCACCGGCATCACGTAACCGAACAACCACACGTCGAGTCGCAGGTCGTCGGCCAGACCGCGCAGCAGAGTCATGGGGATGTGCGTGTGGGCGTTGACCAAGCCGGGGATGATCGCCTTGCCACTTAAGTCTAAGGTCTGGCTGGCGGCGTACCCTTTGATGATCTCATCCGCCGCGCCGACAGCCACGATCGTGTCGCCATTGATCGCTATCGCGCCGTCGTCGTAAATCGCTCCCTCCACATTCATCGTGATCACAATGCCTTTGATGATCGTCTCAACTGTTTGCATAGTCACCTCGTGGGTAGATTATAGCGGATGGCGAATGGCAGATGGCGAGTAGCCGATGGTGAATGACAATTCGCCATTTGCTATCTGCAAGTATAATCGTGTCACCTCTCTCACGGAGTCTTCTATGCCAAACCAATCCGGCAAAACCACCTCCAGCGTTAACCTTCGATCCGCGCCCGAAGTGCGCCCCGACACCATCATTCGCGGGTTGGCGGCGAACACGCCTGTTGAAGTGACGGGCGAGCAGGGCGAATGGTATACGGTGATCGTTGACGGACAAAATGGATTCATCAAAAAAGAATTTATTTTGCTTGCCTCACAAGGCGTCGCCAACGGTTTCCTCGTTCACCGTATGTCTGAGTTCGCCGTTGTTCCGCTTCAACCGCCTGCCGATGATCGTGTGACCGTTGACTCTTCGATGAGCGGCACAGAGAAATTGGCGGCGAACATTTGGAATAAATTTGGCGGGTTGTTGAACGTGTTGTCGGCGGAATTAAAAATTGACCCGGCGGTAGCCGTCGCCGTGTTCGCCGTCGAATCGGGCGGGCGCGGATTCGGCGACGACGGGCGCACCCTGATCCGTTTTGAGAATCACATCTTCTTCAATAAATGGGGCAAGACCGATCCAGATCGATTCAATCAACATTTTAAATTCGATCAGGCGCAGACGTGGCAGGGGCATCAGTGGCGACCCGCGCCCGATCAAAATTGGCGCGACTTTCACGGGCGTCAAACAGCCGAGTGGGAAGCGTTCACCTTTGCCGCGACTCTTAATGACACGGCAGCGAAGTCTTCGATCAGCATGGGCAGCCCGCAGATCATGGGATTTAATTTTGCGGGCGTGGGTTACGAATCTGTTCAACAAATGTTTGACGCTTTCGCTTCGGGTGATCGGGCGCAGATTATCGGCTTCTTCGACTTTGTTCAAGGTCCCTCCACCAACTCGCGCCGCGTTCTCGCTCTGCAAGCAAACGACTTCAACACTTTCGCTTCCATGTATAACGGACCCGGGCAAGCGGCGACGTACGGCGGATTGATCCAGAACACGCTTAACGCCTTTCACAAAATTAAACCAAGCATCGCGCCGCCGACTCCGGTGACGCCGCCAACCCCGCCCACGCCTTCACCCTCTGCGGATATTGTGACCGGCCTTTTCGATTCACTCACGCGCCGCGATCTCGAGGCGTTGATGAGTCTGTATCACGCCGACGCGGCGCACGTCACGTCGAATCGCACGGTGCAAGGCACGAACTTGGTGCGCGACTTTTATCTTGATCTGTTGAGTCGTTTGGATGATGCTCGCTTTTCCGTCTCGAGCGTGCAAGACGCCGCGCCGACAAAGATCATTACGTGGACGGCGCAAAGCAGCAACGGCAGCATCAACGATGGACAAGATACATTGAGCGTGGTTGGCGGGAAGATACAGTATCACTTTACAAAATTCACGGTTTCGTAGGGGCGACCCTTGCGGTCACTCTTTGGGCAGGGGCAAGCCCTGCCCCTACTACAGAAGGAATCGACAATGCGTGTCGTAGATTTAATCGAAAAAAAACGTGATGGTGGCGAGCTAACCACCGAAGAAATTAAATGGTTCATCACCGCCTACACCACAGGTGAAGTTTCAGATTATCAAGCTTCGGCGATGGCGATGGCGATTTATTTTCGCGGCATGACACCGCGCGAGACCGCCAACCTGACGATGGCGATGGCACACTCCGGTGAGACGATGGATGTGTGGAGGTGGAACATCGCTCCGGTGATCGTGGATAAACATTCCACCGGCGGCGTCGGCGATAAAACGACTCTGGTCGTCGAGCCGATAGTGGCGGCGTGCGGTTTGCCCGTCGGCAAAATGTCCGGGCGCGGGTTGGGATTCAGTGGCGGCACACTCGATAAGATGGAATCGTTCACAGGGTATCGAGTCAATCTCACGATTGATGAATTCAAGAGTCAGTTGATCAAAATCGGTTTGGTGTTGGCGGGTCAAACTTCTGATCTTGCTCCGGCGGATGGCAAACTGTACGCGCTGCGCGATGTGACCGGCACCGTGCCGAGCATCCCGCTCATTGCTAGTTCGGTGATGAGCAAAAAGATCGCGGTGGGGGCGCACGCGATTGTGTTGGATGTGAAGACGGGCAACGGCGCGTTTATGCCGACGGTGAAATCGGCGATTGAGCTCGGCAAGCTGATGGTGAAGATCGGCGAGAACGTGGATCGCAAAGTGGTGGCGTTGATCTCCGATATGAATCAACCGTTGGGCAATGCGGTGGGCAATGCACTTGAGGTGCGTGAAGCGATTGATACGCTGCGTAATCATGGTCCGCTTGATTTCCGCGAACATTGTTTGCACGTGGCTTCGCACATGTTGGTCTTGGGCAGGCGGTGCAAGACTCTGACGGCAGCGCGCAAAGCGTGTGAAAAAGTTTTGGCGGATGGAAGCGCGTTGGCGAAGTTCCGCCAATTGGTGGTGGCGCAGGGCGGCGATGGATCGCAAGTGGATGATCCGTCGAAGTTGCCCAGCGCGTCGTTCATCGAGGCGGTCTACGCGCCCAAGACAGGTTATGTCAAAGAGATCGTTGCGCGGGAGGTGGGTTTGGCGTCCGTTGCGCTCGGCGCGGGTCGCGCCAAGAAAACCGATTCGATTGATCTCTCGGTTGGCGTCATCGTTCACGCCAAAGTGGGCGACTATGTGAAGCGCGGCGATTTGCTTTTCACCGTTCACGCTAACGACAAACAAAAACTCGCCGAAGCGCGCGACCGTGTGCTGGCGGCGCACACGTTTAGCAAGACGAAGGTGAAGCGGCTGCCACTATTCTATAAAACACTCGTATAATGATGAAGGAGGTTGATATGACTGTTCTTGATATTCCTTCTCAAACTAAAACTCGTTGGACGGCGGCAAAGTATTTGCAGTGGTCTCGCCCTGACGATGGTAACTTATATGAAGTCCTCAATGGACAATTAATTATGGCGGCGGCACCAATCTTGCGACATCAAAAAATCCTTTTTAGGATCGCGAAAGAGTTAGATAATTTTGTAGGGGCGAAGAAACTTGGGGAGATTTACATCGCCCCGGTGGATGTGGTGTTAGATGATGACGTGGTTGAACCGGATATCATGTTCGTCGCTAAAGAACGCAAATCTATTATGAAGGCTGAGCGCATCGTCGGAGCGCCCGATCTAGTTATTGAAGTTCTCTCGCTCTCCACATCCGCGCGCGATTTGCGTTACAAGTGGGATTTGTACGCGCGGAGTGGCGTGCGTGAGTATGGGGTAGTGAACCCCGAAGCGGAAACAGTGGAAGTGCTGACGTTAGTGAACAATGTTTATCAACGCCATGCGTTAGGCGAGAAAGATGGCGCGGTGAGATCTAAAGTTTTAGAGGGGTTGTGTGTAACGATGAAGGATATGTTTGCGGAAGAAGCGACGAAACGGTTAACATAACGCGAAATGAAAGCGAGACTCGATGAGAGTCTCGTTTTGGTTGAGGGAACAATTCATACCATTACGCTGTAGAGACGCGCTGCCGGCGCGTCTCCGTTTTAACCCGCAAAATATTCTTGGGGAAACGCCGAGACGACCCAACGGGTCGCCTCTACAGATGGCAGGTTGAATCTGTTTTAAAAATTCTCATGGTCTTATCAACTTCCCCTCTTCCCACTTATATACCCAACCTTTCCCCTCATTCCATTTCCGATTCGCGTCAAATGCGATTCGTCCGCTCAAGCCGTTGGTGTCGGTCTGGGTCAGCGCGGCGGCGACACCGAGTCGAGTCGGTTTGCCGTTCGCTTTCACGTCGCGCTCAATCGCCGCAAAAATAATTTTTGTTGCATCGTAAGCCAGCACGGCTAAAAATTTCGGCTCGACTCCTTGCGAGATTTTTTTGTAGCGATCTGTGAAAGAGGGGTCCGAGGAGTCTTGAGGCAGAGGAGCGGGGGCAAGAAAGTAATTGGTAATTAGTAAGTGGCGCTTGAGAAACCATTCGTCGAGGGTGATGCAGGGTGAGGGGCAATTCGATTCTCGATTCCACAAACGGAATGTGGATGATGGTAGATCGTTGGCGGATGACATGGCGACAAAGGGGATGCTGACTCGATCATATTCGCGCGCGGCGGCTTGGGTGGTGGATGGCAGCCAATTACCCAAAGCGGCAACCACTTGTGGATCGGTGGCGACTTTTCTCGTTTGCAGGATCGCTTGATCAGGATCGCCGCCATCGTCATATCCCATCAACTCAACGGTGTAGCCGCCGACTCCGCCTTGGGCATTCGCCTCACGAATCGCCAAGCGCACGGCGTAGATCGCTTCAATGCCCACATCACGATAGCGACCCTCAAACGGACCGACGAGCGCGATCTTGATGGACGGGCGGGTGGAGGGAACACATGAAGAAATCCCAAGCCCCAAAAGCCCAACTACCAAAATTAAAGCGA
>Ga0172370_10008576_pt1 | contig 12229 bp, 13 predicted proteins | sample LakKiv5m_FD_114538 | JGI IMG/M metagenome (GOLD analysis project Ga0172370, IMG submission 114538) | Freshwater microbial communities from Kabuno Bay, South-Kivu, Congo - kab_022012_11.5m | ecosystem: Environmental > Aquatic > Freshwater > Lake | place: Democratic Republic of the Congo...
CCTCCAACTGCAGTATTGTAATCTCCGGTCGTGTTTGCATAACCTGCATTAAGTCCTACAAAAGTATTTTCAATGGCAGAAGTGCTACTGTATCCTGATTGAGAACCAATAAATGTATTGTTTTCTGTTGTCGTAACATTCTTACCTGATCTGTATCCGATAAATGTGTTATTAGTAGCAGTTGTAAGAGCTTCTCCGCTCTGAACACCAATAAAAGTATTATTTGCTCCGGTAGTTGTAGCTGTCCCTGCACCATGACCTATAAATGAATTATAGGAACCTGTAGTAATGGCATAACCGGTTTTATAACCAAAAAAAGAATTGCTTCCGGCTGTAGTAGTAGAATAACCTGACTGATATCCATACATAGAATTATAGCTTTGATTACTGGCAGTGCCAGGTCCTTTTCCTGCCTGGTAACCTGTAATGGTCAGATAATTTCCTAATTGATTAGAATACCCTGCTTCATAACCTATTCCAGTATTATAAGCTCCGGTTGTATTAATAGCATTAGCATTATAACCTACTGAAGTATTTGAACCTCCTGTAGTATTACAGGCACCGGTACCATATCCAAGAAAAGTATTAGAACTACCTGTTGTGTTTGCATATCCTGAAAAATACCCGGCAAATGTATTTGAAGCTCCTGATGTATTAGCAAAAGCTGAACCCCATCCAAGGAAAGAATTATTAGTTCCAGTACTGGATGCTGTTACTGCACTTCCTACATAAATGCAGCCCGATTTGTTGTTGTTCCATAAAACATAAGCTGTACCTAATCTATATCCATTTGTTGTACCACTTGCACCAACATTAATATCATTATTAGTCCCGGAAACCAAATCTATAAGATAAGTAGGAGTTGTAACTGTACTTCCAAAGGAGACTTTACCAGCAGGAGTACCATAAACTTTTATTTGCGCATTTGCATTAGAGCTTAATATCACTGCAATAATAATTGCTAAGGTTTTAATTTGATTATTCATTTGTTTTGATTTTTATTAGTTCGGTTATTCAGTTGTTCTATTGTTTAAATGTTCGGTTGTTCGGTTGCTCTTTGCTTCTCGATTACGATGCCCTTGACAAGTTCTTTTTTATGCCACAGATTGCACATCTACCTGCCGGAAAGCAGGAATTTTCACAGATAAAATAATCTGTGAAAAAAATCTGCGTGAATTAGTGCAATCTGTGGCATTTTTTCTTGTCAATTAGAACAACTTGATTAAGTTAGTGGACACTCGAAGTGACAAGATGCTCCCCTTTATGGCTTTGGATCAGGAGGCACCGGACCACCAACTTTCTTCACCTTCACCACCAAATTCAAAATAATACCCCGTTTTATAGAAGCTATCAGCGTTTGCGTTTCTATCCCCGCCCCGCTAAACTCAATATGATACGTTCCTATCTTGCCCCTGATATTTTCCACATGCCCCAGAATATCGCTTATACCTGATTTATTAAGCTCAACAATGCGCATCCCCACACCCTGTGCCGGTGTATTATCTTCATAAGTTATATCCGCGCTAAAACCCTGGTGATGTACCCCCACCGTTTCTATTTTCCGGTTATTAAGGTATTCCTCCACCATTGCAGGATTGCTTTCCTCATATTCGCTCACCATTAAATCATCCACTACTTCAAGATTTTTATCCATATTATCCATAATCACCTCAATGCCTTCAGTTCCGGCTTCTTTTTCGCTTTCTGCCGCGCCCGGTGTGCCTTCCGCAGCTTCATAAGCGCTGATAGCAGCATCAATAACATCAATATTAGCCTGCACTACATTTACACCTCCCAGTGAAGCTAAATTATCATTCAGCGCCTTACGCACATTTTTCAGTTTCTCCGATGCAAGGTCTTCCGCTATTTTAGTGAAATCATCTTTGCGGATATCAAATACCGCCTCCAGTGTTGCATTATTAATATCCTCAGCCCATACCCTCGCTTTACGAGCGTATTTCACCACTAAATTCACCGCAGCGAGGAACAGGGTTTCTTTATCCGTTGTAACCCCTTTGGTTTCTTGCTGCTGTTGCTGCATAAACTTTTCCAGTTCCCCATCATTCGTTATAAAATCGGCTATTTCGTCCACCAGTCGCTGAAAGGCAGCCCATATCGCTGCGTTTTCTATTTTTTTAAAGAACACCAGCAGCTTGTTGTACATGTTCTTTTTTGCAGTTTGTTTGTTATTCATAGTATTGGGTTTTATTGGTTTATTTTTCTATTTGTTAATTTCATTGTTCTCCCGAAAACTTTCGGGAGCACATTGCCGGGTTCGCTTGTTTCAATTGTGTATTCGCTAATGCCATCCGTACATTCGTTAAAGTCATCAGTACATTCGTTAATGTCATGACTGCGTTCGCTTATATCAAGCGCGAATTCGTTAATGCCATACCTACATTCGTTAAAGTCATCAGTTAATTCGTTAATGTCATGCCAACATTCGTTAAAGTCGTGAGTGCGTTCGCATACTTAAAACGTAAATTCGCTAAATTCATGTCTGAATTCGCTTGTGTCATCAGTAAGTCCGTCAGTATTTCTGCCATAATAGCATATTATGAATTGAAGAATACAAACGTAATGCAAGATTTCGCCCAAAACAATGATGCCAGACATACAACGTTATGTTTCTCCTCATAGTTTGAAAGAAGTGAATAACCCATCCTGCTTTCCATATTTGCAGTTTCCAAAATATTCCTATTTTTGCCCCGCTTTGTGGATCAATTTGATTGCTTGCAACCACGTAAAAAAATGCTAAAACCATTCTTTTTACAGGCTTTCTCGCCTCAGTTTTTCCCGAAATTTTATACATTTAAACTTTAAACATTAAACTAAAAAATGGCTTATTTATTTACATCAGAATCAGTATCAGAAGGGCATCCCGATAAGGTAGCAGACCAAATCTCAGATGCCATCATTGACGAATTTTTAAAACAGGACCCGGAATCAAAAGTGGCTTGCGAAACATTTTGCACTACAGGATTGGTTGTGGTTGGCGGAGAAATTAAATCAAAAGCTTATGTGGATATTCAGAAAACCGTGCGTGAAGTGGTTGCTAAAATCGGATACACAAAAGCGGATTATATGTTTGAAGCGAATTCCTGTGGTGTTATCTCTACTATTCATGAACAATCATCGGATATTAACCAGGGGGTTGAGCGCAGCAATCCTGAGGAACAGGGAGCTGGCGACCAGGGAATGATGTTCGGATATGCCTGCAAAGAAACAGATAATTACATGCCGCTCCCGCTTGAACTGGCTCATACATTATTGAAAGAACTTGCAGCTATCCGCAGAGAAGGAAAGAAAATGAAATACCTGCGCCCTGACGCAAAATCACAGGTTACCATTCAGTATTCCGACAAAGGAAAACCTGAGAAAATTGATACCATTGTTATTTCCACGCAGCATGATGATTTCGCAAAAGATGATGTGATGCTTGCAAAAATAAAAGATGATGTTATCAATATCTTAATTCCGAGAGTAAAAAAACTTTTGCCTAAACGTGTGAAAAAACTTTTCGGAAAAGATATTAAGTATCACGTAAATCCAACCGGAAAATTTGTGATTGGCGGTCCGCACGGAGATACAGGCTTGACAGGCAGAAAAATTATTGTTGATACTTACGGAGGTCGTGGCGCTCATGGTGGTGGCGCTTTCTCCGGGAAAGACAGTTCTAAGGTTGATCGCTCGGCAGCTTATGCAACACGCCATATTGCTAAAAACCTTGTTGCTGCAGGTGTTGCAGATGAGGTCCTGGTGCAGGTGGCTTACGCAATCGGTGTTGCTCAGCCCGTTGGATTGTATGTTTATACTTATGGTTCAGGCAAGGTTCGCAATGCAGCAGGCAAGAAACTTTCTGACGGTGAAATTGCGGCAGGTGTTGTTAAATTATTTGACATGCGTCCAAGTGCAATCGTAAAGCGTTTCGGTCTTAAAAATCCTATTTATTCTCCAACGGCTGCTTATGGACACATGGGCAGAACTCCCGGTTTTGTTGAGGTGAACGGAAAAAAATATGAAACCTTTGCCTGGGAAAAATTGGATTATGTAGAGAAAATAAAACAGGAATTCGGAATAAAAGAAAAAGAATTAGCAACAGCATAACCCCCATCCCAACCCTTCCCCCACGAGGGGAAGGGCTTTGCAAACCCACATGCTGATAGATGGAAAGTTTGGTTGGCAGGTGCGGTGGCAAAGCCCTCCCTTGTGGGGAGGGTTGGGAGGGGTGATAAATATTATGATATCAGCAGGAACCAAAGTAAAACATCCCCAATTCGGGATTGGGAAAGTAGAGCATGTAGAAGAATATCACTACGTGGTGAATTTTGATGCGCGAGGAATAGTTGATGTTTCCAAGAAATTCGCAGGACTGGAAGTTTTGGGACCAAAGAATGTTGATGATGAAGTGGAAGTGGATGCTGATGAAATTGAAAAAGCTGTGGAGCGTGTTCTACGTAAATGGAATGGAATAGGAGAGGTGGTTCCGCTTGGCGATCGCTGGAGCGGAGGCACGTTATTATTGCAGCCTGCTGATCCTTCACAGAAGCCAAAAGAAATCCCGGTTGAAGTTTTTTTTCACAAAATAGTGATGCTTCGCGACCGCCTGCGTGTGCTGGAACAAAACATCAACAGCAACGAAAAACTTTCTGATGAAGACAAGGTAAATCTTCAGCAATACATCACCCGCATTTACGGAAGCCTTACCACTTTTAATGTTCTTTTTAAAAACAAAGAGCAACAGTTTGTGGGCGAGAAAGGTAATTCGTAGGGGCATAAAATTTTATGCCCACCCGCAATTTGTTTTAATAAAACGTGAATACGATTCAGGAATATTTCTTCAGTTCCAATGTCTTCCCGTCAAAAACTGCGAATGTGTTGTGAGTGATCCAGTCGCCTAAGTTGATATAAAAACTTCCTGAGCCGACATTCATGTATAGCGGAAGATGGCGGTGTCCGAAAATAAAAAAATCAAAATGTTCGGTTTCCAATTTCTCTTTGGCATATTGAATCAGCCATTCCTCATTTTCTCCCAAAAAGATTTCATCCTCCTGCGAGTCCCGGCTTTTCCCTGACCAATATTTTGCAAGTTTTATTCCCCAATCGGGATGCAGTTTTGCAAATAACCATTGAGCGGTTTTATTGGCAAACACTTGTTTTATTAACTTAAATCCATGATCTCCGGGTCCCAGCCCATCGCCATGCCCAATAAAGAATTTCTTGCCTGAATATTCTTTTTCCAAAGGCTCTTTGTGCAGGATAATATTCAGTTCTTTTTCAAGGTAATCAAACATCCACATATCGTGGTTGCCTGTAAAAATATGAACAGGAATTCCGGCATCAGTGATTTCACCAAGCTTCCCTAAAAAGCGGGTAAACCCGCGTGGAACGGCTGTATCATACTCAAACCAGAAATCAAAAAGATCACCCACAAGGTAAATCTCTTCAGCGTCTGTCCTTATTTCTTCCAGCCATTTCACCAGCAGCTTTTCTCTTTCAAGGCTGGCTTCTGCTGTTGGAACGCCAAGATGAAAATCTGAGGCGAAATATATTTTCTTACCGTTTAACTTCAAGTTGAATAATATTATCCTTCATTAAAAACTCCCATTGAACTGAATTTCTCAGTTCTTGCTTCAATACGTTTTTCAGGTTCAATTTTTTCAAGTTTAGCGGTTTGTTTCAGTATTTCTTTTTTTACGTTTTGGAAACTTTCTTCCGGATTGGTGTGCGCGCCTCCGCAAGGCTCTTTAATAATACCGTCAATCAGTTTTTGTTCCAGCATATTCTCTGCTGTAAGCTTGAGCGCGGTAGCAGCCTGTTCCTTATAATCCCAGCTTCTCCATAAAATAGAAGAACATGATTCAGGCGAGATAACAGAATACCAGGTGTGTTCAAGCATCAGCACCTTGTCGCCAATTGCAATTCCCAAAGCCCCGCCCGATGCGCCTTCGCCAATAATAATGCAAATCACAGGTACTTTCAGTTGCGACATTTCCAGCAGGTTTCTTGCTATGGCTTCGCCCTGTCCGCGCTCTTCTGCTTCCAGCCCCGGATGTGCGCCAGGTGTATCAATCAGCGTAACAATAGGCTTGTTAAATTTCTCTGCAAGTTTCATCAGTCGCAAAGCCTTGCGATAACCTTCGGGATTGGACATCCCGAAATTCCTGTATTGACGCATTTTTGTATTAATGCCTTTCTGTTGCCCTATCAGCATAAAAGTTTTTCCTTCTATAATCCCAAAGCCCCCTATCATGGCTTTATCATCTTTCACATTGCGGTCGCCATGCAATTCAAAAAACGTATTATCCGTCATGGCGTTCATGTAAGCCAATACATAAGGTCTGTCGGGATGACGTGAAACCTGCACTTTCTGCCAGGGAGTAAGATTGATGTAAATCTCTTTGCGAACCTCTTTTATTTTATTCTCAAGGTCATTAATGGTTACGCTCATGTCCACCTTCCCTTTTTCGTGCGTCTCCTTTGCTTTTTCAAGCTGTTCCCACAATTCCTGGATAGGTTTTTCAAAATCAAGAAAAGTCATGTCTGTTTTTTTTAATCGGGCGCCAAGTTACATATTTTGAAAAACTAAGCGTTTTATTAATTTTGTTGAAAATTCAACTCATGAAAACAAACGCCAGCCAGCTTCTTTCCAGAATAGTTGTAAACGAAAAAATACTTGCAGGAAAGCCCATTGTCAGAGGGTTTCGTATTTCTGTTGAACAAATTTTGAAGTCTCTGGCAGCAGGAATTTCTGAGAAAGATTTGCTTGCCAATTATCCCGAACTGGAAGTTGATGACATACGCGCCTGTTTGCTTTACGCTGCAAATAATCAGCGATAATCTGTTTCATCCGCGTCATCTGCGTTCCATTACTCATGCTCTGCTTTCCCAACGCAAAAATCAATATAGGTCTTAACATCGTTGAAAAACGAAATGATGGCTTTCATAATATTGAAAGTATTTTTTTTCCCATAAAACTATGCGATGTTCTTGAAGTCGTGGTTGATTCGGAACAATCGGGAATCCCTCCTTCGGGGGGCAGGGGGGCTTTTACTTCTTCAGGAATTTCCATTCCCGGAAATACAGGTGATAATCTTTGCGTGAAAGCCTATCACCTTATCAGTAAAGATTATCCTATGCCTGCTGTGAAAATTCATTTGCATAAAATTATTCCCATTGGTGCGGGATTGGGCGGTGGCTCTGCTGACGCTGCTTTCTTCATTAATATGTTGAATGAACTTTTTGAATTAAATCTTGCCTGGGGCGAGAAACATCATTATGCACGGCAATTAGGAAGTGATTGCCCCTTTTTCATTGCCAACAAACCTGCTTTTGCTTTTGAGCGCGGTGACAAACTTGACTTTATTGAACTTGATTTATCTGCTTATCATTTTGTGTTGGTTCATCCTTCAATTCATATTTCAACACCACTGGCTTATTCATTGGTAAAACCTGTTAAGCCGAAGGTTTCACTTAAAGAACTAATTCGATTACCTATTGAAGAGTGGAAAGAAAAAATAATGAATGATTTTGAAATACCTGTGTTCGAAAAATTTCCTGAAATAGCTGATATAAAAAACAAGCTTTACGAAAGTGGTGCGGTTTACGCATCGATGACCGGCAGCGGCTCTGCGGTGTTTGGTTTATTCAAAGAAAAACCAACGTTGCCTCGTTTCCCCGAGTATTATTTTGTGTGGAAAAATGAATAAGGGGAGAACTTAAAACCAGTTCGTAGCGGCTAAAAACCAGTTTGGAATGACTTAAAACCCGCTTGCGAGGGACACAAATTTATGCCTGGATTTTGCTGTTTGCAATCTTCAGTATCTCTGTCTCCTCTTCCTGCGCTTTTGTTTCAATTTCTTTTCCTTTTGCGAGAATTTCTTTCACAAAATCTTCATCATTCAAACCTGCTGCATTGGTTTTCACATTCAGGTAAGCGCCCATCACCGCTGTACGTGCGCACAGCGCGCCAACACCCGCATCGCTTGCTGAATTAGGATTGCCCTTTTCCGCCATTGCTTTGATGATTTCAAGTGAAGAATAAGAAAGTTGCATCACTTTAAACGGAATCTCTGTTGCGTATTTTGTGGCTGCCTGTATAGCTTCTGTTCTTGCCTTCTTTTCTTCATCAGTTGTTTTTGGCAAACGGAAAGCCGACATAATTTTATTAAATGCGTTGGTGTCTTCATCCACTAATTTCAAAAGCTCTTCTTTTATCTTTTGTCCTTTTTCCGCCCAATCCGAAAACTCTTCCCATCGCTCATCCCAGCCGGGTTTGTGTGATGAAAGATTGGCAACCATTGTCCCAAGGGAAACGCCCAAAGCGCCAACATAAGCCGAAATACTTCCACCGCCCGGGGCAGGACTTTCACTTGCAGTTTCATCCGCAAAGTCAGAAAGGTTTAAGTTGATAAGTTTTGTTTTTGTCATGTCTTTCAATAAATATTCGATTATTCTTTCTTCAGCTTTGAAGGGCGCAAGTTCATCCAATCCCAATGATTTTACTGCAAGTTTTATCAATTCTTTTTCCGAAACTCCAAGACTTCTTTTTTGTTTCCGCAGAAAATATTTTCCGGCATCCAATAAAGAATTTAACGGAATTAATCCTACCAGTTCAGAACCTGTTACACGTAAACCTCTTTCATTTGCTTTTTTACATACTTCATCAAATGCAACGTGCACAGGTGTTATATTAATATTCGTAAGATTAATTGAAATCTGCGCAATGCCGTATTCATCAATATACCAGCCAATAGCTTTCACACTTTTCAGACTTCCCGGAATTGTAATTACATTTCCATTTTCATCTTTCACTACTTTTCCGTTTGCGTCTTTTTTAGTGCGACCTGCTTCACGCACATCAAATGCAACAGCATTCGCCCTTCGGGTTGATGTGGTATTAAGATTAACATTGTAAGCAACTAAGAAATCCCTTGCACCGATAACTGTTGCGCCACGCTTTGCATCAAATTCAGCAGGACCAAAGTCAGGTTTCCATCCAGGTAGTTTTATCTTCTTGAAAAAGCCTTCGTATTCACCTGCGCGAATAATGGAAAGGTTATTTCTTTCCTTGTTCTTCTGAGCATTTTCATATAGGTAAACCGGAATTTTCAATTCTTCGCCAACACGCTTTGCCAGCCGTTTTGCATATTCAGCAGTTTCTTCCATAGTAATTCCTGAAATGGGAATAAACGGACAGACATCGGTTGCGCCCATGCGCGGATGCTCGCCTTTGTGTTTACTCATGTCAATCAGTTCACCCGCTTTTTTGATTGCGCTGAAAGCCGCTTCCACAACCGCATCCGGGCTGCCCACAAACGTTACTACTGTTCTGTTGGTCGCCTTCCCCGGGTCAACATTCAGCAGCTTTACGCCTTCGGTTTTTTCAATTTCATCTGTTATTTGTTTGATGATGTTCAAATCATTTCCTTCTGAGAAATTTGGAACACATTCTATTAATTGATTCATGGTTTTATTTTTTTTACCACTAAGAACACAAGTTCACTTAGTTTTTTCTTCGTGTTCTAAGTGAACTTAGTGGTGAATAATATTTCCGTTTATGATTATTGTTTCAATGTTATTTGTTGCAAAAGAATAAGGAATAAAACTGTAACCCGGAATTTCTTTTGTGATAAAAACATTCGCTTGTTTCCCTACTGCAATGCTGCCGTGCGTTTCGCTCAAACCCATAGCATAAGCGGAATTAATTGTTGCTGCATTAATCGCTTCTTCCGGTGTCATTTTATACTGTATGCAAGCCAATGAAATCATGAAATTCATGTTTCCGCTGGGTGAGCTGCCGGGGTTATAATCACTCGCAATCGCAAGAGGCAAGCCTGCTTCCATCATTTTTCTTGTAGGTGGAAACGGTTCCTGTAAAAAGAACTGTGCGCCCGGTAAGATGGTTGGCATTGTAGCAGAGATTTTTAAAGCAGCAATATCTTCATCATTTAAATATTCCAAATGGTCAACGCTTATTGCGCCACATTGCACGCCTGCTTTTACTCCACCTGAATTACTTAATTGCTCTGCATGTACTTTTGGAATTAATCCATGTCTCTTTGCAGCATAAAGAATTTCAATAGTTTCTTCAGCACTATAATATCCTTGTTCGCAAAACACATCGCAGTAATCAGCTAATTTTTCTTCTGCAATTTGCGGAAGCATTTCATTTATGATAAGTGAAATATAACCTGCTTTCTTTTCTTTATACTCAACAGGAACAGCATGTGCTCCAAGGAAAGTAGCTTTAATTGTAAGAGGGGAGAGCGCTTTTAGTTTTTTAATTACCCTAAGCATTTTCATTTCCGCTTCAACCGAAAGTCCGTAACCGCTTTTTATTTCAATGGCTCCTGTTCCCTGCATCATCACTTCGTTCAGGCGTTTTAAAGCGCTTTCTACCAATTCGTCTTCTGAAGCTTCCCGTAATTTCTTTACAGAATTCAATATCCCGCCCCCGCGTCCTGCTATTTCCTGGTAAGTCAATCCATTAATCCTGTCCACAAATTCCTGTTCACGGCTTGCTGCAAAAACAAGATGCGTATGAGAATCACACCAGCAGGGGAAAACCAGTCTGTCAGCGGCATCAATTACGTGCAGGCTGCTCCAGTCTGATATTCCCGGAAAATCTTCCATCTTTCCGAAATCAACAATCTTATCATTTTCAATGGCGAGCCATGAGTTTTCCATGCAGGGCAATGTTTTCATTTCAGCGCCTGCAACACTTATCCGTGCTGTTTTTTCAACCTGTACTAAATTTTTTATATTCTTGATGAGCAGTTTCATTTCGTTTCAAAGATGCAAATTTTTGTTTGGAACAAATATTTCATTTTCTTTGTAATTATTAACTAATCTAAAACACAATGAAAACCAAATCACTTTTGTTCATACTGATTGCAGTATTTACAACATCATTCCTTTCCGCCAAGCCTCCAAAAAATGGAAAACTTACCGTTGCATGGACATTCACAGGAATTATCGAAGGATATGACCATCAGAATAAAATAGCGGTTTTTATAGATGGTGAAAAGAAAGGCGAGTCAACACAGAAATTGGAAAGCCAGCCTAATTCATACACCATCGCAGTGCCTGTTGGAGAGCACAATGTTAAAATTATGAATTATGCTTTTTATGATGGAGAGTGGCAGGAGCATACTAAGGAGAACGAATACAGCCTTGACTGTACGTTTGATCAAACTATCAAAATAAAGAAGAAAACAAAAATCACCCTTGTTTTTGATATTGATAAAGAAGTTACCACTTCAACAGTAAAATAATCAATTTACGGGAATTACCATCATCAGCCCTGTAGTATTGCGAGATACTGCGGGGCTGATTTGTATTCCCCAGTTGTTGTGGCTGTAAATCAGTTTACCGATGCTACAGCCAACCACAGCGCCAACAAAAACATCAGATGCCCAATGTTTATTATCATGAATGCGCGATAACGAAGCCAAGCCTGCAAGGGTATAAATTAAAGGAGGAATTAGTTTTTTGTCTTTATACTCACAGGCTATTATCGTAGCTATTGCAAAGAAAGAAGAAGTATGTCCTGAGAAAAACGAATCGTTTTTATAGTTACCCCAAAATCCTTCAAAAATAAAAGGATTATCCGTAGTGTAAGGTCGGTGGCGCTGGAAAGCAAATTTAGCTGCCTGTGTAAAAATCCCTGTAATAATAAAAGCTTTTACTCCGAGCAAACCAACTCTTTTGCTACGGTCATTCTTCCAAATCACACCCTGTAAATAAAATCCTGCCATCAACGGGAGGGAATATAAGCCTCTTCCCCAGGGTTCAAGCCCATAGCGGGAAATATCATTAGTCAAAGGTGTTCTCAGTTTCTGTGATAAATCTTTTATCTGTTTGTCATAAGCGAATAAAACGCCTGTTGTCGCGCCTACTGCCATAAGACTGATCCATTGCGATGCTTTCCATTTTGCAGGAGCAATAATGATGTCGCGTGTGTCTTTTAAGTAGGAACCGAAATATTGTTTGTCAAAACCGGAACGGGTAAGCGGGCGAAGTTGCTTCGTTTGGGTTGAGTCCTGAGCATGAACGGTGAAAGCAAACAGCATAAACAACAAGCTGTTTTTTAACACAGAGAGCACGGAGTTATCACAGAGGTTCACAGAGATTGTTTTTCTCCTCCCCATTGGGGAGGTTGGGTGGGGTTTATAATTCTTTTGCCTTATTCCAGTAAACATCCATTTCTTCCAGCGTCATATCTTCC
>Ga0172370_10008583_pt1 | contig 12225 bp, 7 predicted proteins | sample LakKiv5m_FD_114538 | JGI IMG/M metagenome (GOLD analysis project Ga0172370, IMG submission 114538) | Freshwater microbial communities from Kabuno Bay, South-Kivu, Congo - kab_022012_11.5m | ecosystem: Environmental > Aquatic > Freshwater > Lake | place: Democratic Republic of the Congo...
GGGGAAAATAATAAAGTATTGATTTCGCGGTTCTTCTCAAGATTACGAATGTCTTCCCAAATCCCCTGCTAGCCCCCAAACCCCCTAAAGGGGGCTTTATCTCCTCCCCTCAAGGGGAGGATTAAGGAGGGGTCATCCCGAAGGGAGTAAGTCCCCTTCAGGGGATTTAGGGGCATAATGGGGGTTTGGGGGCGCTTCGCGGCATTACATTAAAAACCCTAAATCCTCCCCTGTTTTTACTTCCCGCGTATCTTCTCCATACCTAAAGATCCGCAATGGCTTGTTCCCAATTAGTTCCATGTTGTTTCCGATTACTTTTAAAAGGCAGCCCTCCCTTAATCCGGCTACATAGATGTCGCGGTTAACGGTAAGAAACTCCATGATACGCTGCTCACGGGTTTCACCGGCATGACCGGCAGGATTGGCATCCAGGTAGTGGGGATTTATCTGAAAAGGGATCAGGTTCAGGCAGTTAAAAGAGGGTGGTTCACTGATAGGCATATCGTTGGTCGTCTTCATGGTTGGACAGGCAACGTTGGATCCCGCACTCCATCCGGCATAAGGGATTCCCTGAAGGACCCGCTCCCTGATAGCATCCATCGCACCGGTAGCCTGCAACATCATTACGAGGTGGAAAGTATTTCCGCCCCCTACTGCAATAGCTTCAGCATTCATAACTGCAGCAGCCGGATCAGGTTCCCTGTGGATAGAATAAATGCCAAGTCCAAGTTCACTGAATACAGCTTGCACTCTCTTTTCGTAGACGTCAAAGGAATCCGCAACACTATCTGGGTCAAGGTTTACCCCTGCATAAGGAACGAACAGGATCTTTTTGACACCAAACCCGTCATAAAAGGATTTCAGGTGTTGCCTTGGCCAGGCGAGGTAGTCTTCGCCGGCATTTGTCGAATTGCTTATGAGTAATAGGTTTCTGTTCATTGTTTTATTGTTTTTTGGATTCCTGTTTTGTTTCAAGTTGCTTCCACATACCGGAATATGCCTGTGCAAATTTAGCAAACCAACGGTTCCCTCCGGTATAACTTCTGATTCTCGTTTCAGGATCGCTTCCGGGAAAAAGTTCCTGGTCGAGCAGTGAAAGCGCAGCCCCGATCCTCTCCTGAAGATCCCTGGCATCTTTTGATTCAACCCTATCCTTTTTTATCCAGGTGAGGCAAATCCAGGCTGAGTTTACATCTTCAATTTCCAGAAAGAAAGAGGCCGCTTCGATGTACATAGGTAATCTTCCTGATTGCCCGGCAAAATCGATTGTTGAAGTATAAGGAACACCGAATTTTTCAAGCTGGGTATTGCGATAAAACCTCTCATTCTCATAGACAAGACGCAATGATTCAGTGAAATTGCCGATTGTCAGTTTGTTAATGGCTTGCTGTTGTTTCTCCAGATAAAATGCAGCCGATAAATATTTTTTTATTGTATCATCATACGCTGCGTGATCCAGCTCGCACCCGGAATGCTGCCTGACCTTCTGCCGGGCATCACCCAGCTGCCTGACAGCCAGATCGAATTTCTTTAGCTGGATATTCTGCATTGCCCGTATGGCCAAGGTCTCAACTTCATCTTTAACATGAAGACAGATCTTGAGGTCAATCTTCTGACGGTAACCGTTGAGAGCCGTCAGTAGATCCGGATCTGATTCAAGGTTATAGAGATCCATGACCGATTCAACTTCTGATGCATACTCTTTTGCCATCTCAAACTCATCTTTCCAAATCAGGTTTGTCGCCATTGATATCTCGTTGAGCATATGATGTTTATAGCTCTCAAGATACATCCTGTTCAAAGCCGAATCGACAGGCAGTCCAATGCGGGCGCCAATCTCTTTCATCTGCGTGAAAGTCCTGTATGCCTCTTCATGATTGTATGTCATATAAAGGTATGTACCCCTGTCGGCCAGCTGCCTGTAACGGACATTCAACATTTTGCTATTCAGATCCTTCTGAGCTTTCCCGGCTTCAATGTCGTCTGGGATCAGTTCCTGGTACCCGCAAGCATTGGCATAGTGGATCAGAGCACTATCTGTCTCCTGTTTTTTCATTAGGTAGAGCACCTGGTCCCTCTCCTGAAAAAATAGTCCACGAAGTGCTTGTTGCTGCCTTGCATCCAAATGATCTTTAACATAGGCGATCATTTCAGGCGGATAACTCAGTGAAAAAAGCTGGTAACAATCAAGGGCCTGCATGAATTGGTTTTCGCCAAGAATGTAATCACATGCCTGAAGCCGGTGGTTGAACAATTTCCTGAATACCCGTTGAAACATGGTGTCGGTCGGAATGATCTCCTGGTAGCCAGCCAGGTACTCCCCTGCCTGGTTGATGTACTCTTCAGCCATCTGAAACTTCTGCAAATCGATGCAACTTTCAGCAATACCAAGGTAGGATGAATATATTCCTTTAACTGCTTCAACCTGCAATGGTTTGAAACCGGGATGCACCTGCAACCGGACCTTTTCGCTGAATGCGTCGGCATGTTCCAGCAAAAGAAGTGCCCCGACAAAATTGAATTCATCCAGCAACAGCCTTGTTCCTTTCACGTAGGCAGTCCCGAGCGCCCGGGTGACCAGCGCCATATGAACCGCAGGATCGTCTCCGGGATACATCTTCATCAGCAATTCATTGAATGTTGATCTGTCATCCGGAAATCCCGGGATCTGAAACCAGGACTCAAGATAATCGTTGTAGATGCCTCCGCGGATGCCATTCATTATCATTGATCTGCGGATGTAGGATATCAGGTGGGAAATATATTCATCAGCAAGAGATTCCAGATTCACACTCCAGCTGATGCTTACAGCTTCCTTGATCTGCTGTTCAAAGGTCATTGATGCACTTCGGGAAAATTTGTCGAGCGTAAGAAATTTCAAGGCAAACTGTTCCGGATCATTTTGCTTCAATGAAAGTTTTTCCTGAAAGCGGTAGTTCCCGATCAGGGATATAATCCGGTTGATCTCCGACAGGAGGATATATTTTTCAGGAAGATCTCCTGTCGTTAAAGGATTATATTCAGATGTCGCCACAAGAAGGGAATCAATAAGGGAAGATGAGGCATAATAGTTATTAATCGTCTCTATTTTGTCTCGAAATTGCATGATAGCCTGATCACTGTAATGAAATGACACATCACTCAGTGTGACTGAAAACTCGCCCGGGATCAATACCGGAATATCAGCGCTTTTATATCCCTCGGCAAGTTGGCTTACACTCAGGTCTGTCATCCTGAATTGCCTGAGGATATTGCTGTCTGGAAGTTCGATCAAATTGAGGTTACAGGTCACCAGATCCGGAGTCACTACATCTTTCATGGAAAATTTCCTGTAAACCGGCGCTACGAAAACAGTTACTGGTGTGAACAAGATTGTCACATCAGGACTTTTCATCGGGGAGGTCTGTACCTTAATAGCCTCTGTGTAGGTAACCCCTATCTTAATTTGCCGGGGATTCTCATCCAGGGCGGCTGCGAATTGTAACAGGATCGCATTGCCATTGGAATAGGGAGGCACGTCAGGCAGTTGAAATGATATGAATCCTTGTCTGTCGGAGTTCCGTGTACTGATATCCTGGCAGAACAAAACGACCGGGATCAACTGGGTTAATAAAGAGACGATAAGCCTGAAAAACATTTGTGAAAAGAAGATATCCGGTAAGCAGGCAAAAATAACCATAATTCATCAGATAATTTTTTACTTTTGAGTGTAAAACAACATTCCTGTCAAATGAAATATCCATACAATCATCGTTCATACAAAACCGTAATGATCATAACGGATTTTCCATGTGACAAATAGGATCAAATTATTCACACATGAAACGAGATTCATTGTATTCATTTGTTCTCCTTTCTTTCACCGGAATCCTGGTATTCTCACTTTCAGGATGTAAATCCAACAACCAGAACATACCCCAGGCCCCTTCACTAAAAGTTATGACCATCGCGGGTATCCGGATTCCGGTATATCTTGAAATGGTGGGTCAGGCTGAAGGCATTCCAACTGTTGAAATCCGTGCCCGTGTTGAAGGATTCCTGGAGAACTGGTCTTTTCAGGAGGGGTCAGTCGTTCAGAAAGGCCAAGTCCTTTTTACGATTGAAAAAAACCAATATATCAACAATGTCAATTATTCAGAAGCTGATCTTGCTAACAAGGAGGCTGCGTGGGAATATGCAACACTTAATGTTGCAAGACTAAAACCATTGGTAGCTACCAACGCTATCAGTCAGAACGATTACGATGTCGCCGTTACTCAGGAGAAACAGGCAAGGGCAGCTGTTGAAAGCGCTAAAGCTGACCTTGCTCAGTCAAGGTTGAATCTTTCCTATACAACAATCACAAGCCCGATTACCGGTTATATCGGGGAAGTTGACGTGCGCCCCGGAAACCTTGTCGGAAGAGGCGAAAGTACTCTTCTCGCAACAGTCTCTGCCGTAGATCCGATCTATGTAAATTTCCAGATGAATGAGACAGACTACCTAAAAATTATAAGGTGGATTACTGAGAATGAAGAGTTAATGGAAGAACACGGAGATACTCCTGTCAAGGTTTATCTTACCCTTTCCGACAACAAGGAATACGCCTTAGCCGGAAAAGTGGATTTCATCGGGAGGAATATCGATCCCGCAACAGGTGCAATCGCCTTGAGAGCCGTATTCCCCAATCCCAAAGGAATGATCAAGCCGGGAAATTATGCCAGGGTAAAACTTGTTCTTAGCGAACAAGAGGATGCTGTTGTAATCCCGCAAAGCACGTTACAGCAGATTCAGGATAAATATTTTGTATTTATCCTTGATAGCACCAACAAGATATCAAGGATTCCCGTCATTCTCGGACAGTATATCGGAAACACCGTGGTTGTTACCAAAGGGTTGAAACCGGGAGCACGCATCCTTCTCGAGGGATACCAGAAAATAAGGGAAGGGATGCCCGTTACGCCGGTGGATGTGAAGGACACAATTACAATTCCCGAACATGGTGAGTGACGTGGGATGAGAGGATGAGAGTATGAGAGTAAAAAAAGTATAAAAATCATAATAAAAAAGGGAATTTTAATCCCAATTCAAACTTCCAATCTCAAAATCAAACCATAACTCAGCAACTGGCAATTCAATTGTAATTCGTCATTCCTGATTTGCAAATTGTATGTTTCTATGTTTCAAGCATTTATACAACGTCCGGTCCTTGCCTTTGTCATTGCTGTACTGATATCCCTGGTAGGGATTCTGAGTATGATGAATCTGCCGATCGCTCAGTACCCAAATGTGGTCCCTCCAACAGTAACGGTAACCGCATACTACCCCGGCGCCAATGCGGAAACGGTTCAGAAAACAGTATCAATTCCTCTTGAAGAGCAGATCAACGGGGTAGACAACATGATGTACATGACCTCCCAATGTGCCAATGATGGCTCTTGCAATATCACGGTCTATTTCGAGGTGGGCACCGATCCTGACATGGCTACGGTGAACACCCAGAACAGGGCACAACGGGCTTTTAACGTCCTTCCCCAGGATGTGGTTCAGGGGGGAGTGATTGTAATGAAAAAGAACCCAAGCATCCTCTTACTCTATGGATTAATGTCGGAAGACACAGCCTACGACTTCAAGTTTCTCAGTAACTATGCACAGATCAACATCATCAACGTCCTCAAGCGGATCAACGGGGTTGGAGACGTTTCCCTGCTTGGCGGGGATGATTATTCCATGCGCATCTGGATGAACCCTGAGCGCATGGCCGGATTGGGGATCACTACAGATGACGTTCAGAATGCCATTCGGGACCAAAACCTGGAGGCGGCTGCCGGGGGAATCGGGAAGAATCCGGCTGCGACCGGTCAATTGTTGACGATGACGATCCGGGCTGAAGGACGTTTGCAATCCGTTGAAGAGTTTGAAGATATCATCATCAAGTCAAAACCCGACGGTTCAATTGTCAGGATGAAGGATATTGCACGGGTCGAACTCGGACTCAAGACCTATGATGTCTCATCGCGGTTTGACCGTAAACCGTCACCTTTCATTGCAGTGTACCAGTCATCCGGATCCAATGCAGTCCAGGTACGGAAAGACTGTACTGCCAAACTGGAAGAACTGGCCGACCAGTTCCCTCCCGGGTTGAAGTATGAAGTTGCCCTCGACACGGTGGAGTTTGTTGATGCATCCATCGAAGAGGTATTGAAGACCCTGGTTGAAGCCTTTGTCCTTGTTTTCATCGTGGTCTTCATATTCCTTCAGGACTGGCGTGCTACCCTGATACCGGCTGTTACAGTCCCTGTTTCACTTGTTGGCGCTCTTGCCGCTTTTCAGCTGTTTGGGTTCTCACTCAACATGCTGACCTTGTTTGGCCTCGTACTTGCCATAGGGATCGTGGTCGATGATGCGATAGTAGTTCTGGAAGCAGTCCAGGAGAAAATTGATGAATATGGGATGACACCGCTGGAAGCTACCAAAGCAACCATGCACGAAATAACCGCCGCCATCTTAACCATCACCCTGGTGTTATCGGCCGTGTTCATTCCCGTGACTTTCCTGGGTGGAACAACCGGGCAGATGTACAAACAATTTGCTCTCACCCTGACCTCATCCATCCTGATCTCTGCGCTTCTTGCAGTTACACTGAGCCCGGCGATGTGTGTCATGCTCCTGAAGCCAAAAAAACAGAAAAAGGGACTGTTAGGAAAGTTCTTCACCTTGTTTGACGAAGGATTTGACAAGACAACTGAAAAATACCTGGGGGTTGTAAATAATTTCCTTCATCATTTATCACGTCCTCTTCTTTTCTTAGGTGTAATCGTGGCTCTGATGCTGGTGGTCATGAAAATCATCCCTTCAGGTTTTCTTCCGGCCGAGGACCAGGGATACTTTTTCGTCAACATGATGTCGCCCCGGGGGCAATCGCTGGAAGAAACAGACAAGGTGATGTACAAGATTGAAGATATCCTGTCAAAAACGGAAGGCATCCAGTCTTTTGCTGCTGTGCCGGGTTACAGTATCCTTGATGCTACGGTTAGTTCGACAAACGGAATGGTCTTCGTAAAGCTTACTCCCTGGAAGGACCGATCAAATAAATCCCTTCATGCATTGTCAATAATCACGCAAGTCCAACAGCAACTGAGCAGGATCCCCGGCGGGATCTGTATGGCATTCAATGCCCCGGCCATCTCGGGTCTGGGGACCACCGGCGGGCTGGAGTTGCAGGTGGAAGACAAAGTCGGAGCCGGTATTGATAAACTGGCAGAGGTAAGTGCAGCATTCGCCGACGAAGCGACTAAAAACAATGTACTCTCCAATGCCTTTACCAGTTTCAGGGTGGATATTCCACAATATTACCTGACCGTAAATAAAGAAAAAGCAAAGACCATGGGGGTTCCGATTAGTCAGATCTATGGATCATTGCAAGCGCTTTTCGGAAGTTATTATGTGAACGATTTTAACCAGTTTGGCAAATCCTACCGGGTTATCATTCAGGCAGATGCCATCTACCGTAAAAACCCTGAAGACATCAACCGGGTTTATGTCCGGTCAAACAAAGGGGATATGGTTCCTTTGGGAACCCTGGTATCGCTCGAACCGGTTGAAGGTCCGGATGTGGTTCGCCGGTTCAACCTTTACAGTTCGGCCAACTTCACTCTTGCACCTTCCCCCGGGCACTCATCAGGTGAAGCCATTGAAGCGGTGAAAGAGGTTGCAGCTAAAACCCTTCCTTATGGATTTGGTTACGATTATTCAGGCCTCACCCGGCAGGAACTCATCTCGGCCGGGCAAGCCCCTTTTATATTCGCCCTTTGTTTCGTTTTTGTCTTCCTTCTGCTTGCTGCGAAGTATGAAAGCTGGTTCCTGCCAATTCCTATCCTCCTCGCACTGCCTTTCGGTATCCTGGGCGCGTTCGGGTTTCAATATATTCGAGGTCTTCAAGACAACATTTATGCTCAGATAGGCTTGATTATGCTGATCGGTCTGGTTGCCAAGAATGCAATCCTGATCATCGAGTTCGCCAGACAAAAACACGAAGAAGGAATGGATCTTATCGAAGCTTCCAAAGCCGCAGCAAAGCTCAGATTCAGACCGATCCTGATGACTTCATTCGCTTTCATCCTCGGGGTAGTTCCCTTGGTTATTGCGGGGGGTGCCGGGGCTGCCAGCCGGCATGCACTGGGCACATCGGTGTTTGGAGGAATGCTGATTGCAACTGTTTGCGGAGTCATGGTTGTCCCTGCGTTATATGTGATATTTCAGAAACTGGAAAATTGGGTGAAAGGGAAAAAGGATCTGGGTCGGGGTGACAGGATCGAGGACCGGGCCAAGTGATACGAAAGGAAGAGGGTGTGAGGGTATGAGAGTATGAGGATATGAGGGTGTGAAGGGAATATTATTTTGCATTTGGCATTTTACATTTTAAATAATTCAATCGTAAATCGTAGATCGTAATTCGTAAATCGAAATGGTGATTAAAAAATATTCTTCTGCAATCATGATTTGCAGCCTCCTGCTTTTCCTTGTCGTGGGTTGCAAGGTGGGCCCAAATTACAACCGTCCGGATTATCCAACCGGAAACCAATACAGGTATGCCAGCACCAACGACTCCATCTCGTTTGCTGACACTTCATGGACCGATGTGTTCCAGGATTCGGTTCTTCAGCAGTTGATCTGGCAGGGGCTGGCTAACAATTTCGACCTGCTCATGGCCATCAAACGCATAGATCAGGCCCAGGCTGCGTTTAAAAACGTTCGGGCCGACATCTGGCCATCATTGGGCGCAAGCGGAACACCTTCCTACCAGAACCAGCAAACCCCACCTTCCGGAACAATTGAGTACAACGACATCTATGCCACTGCCAACCTCACATGGGAACTTGATATCTGGGGAAAATTAAGGCGCGCCAAAGAATCGGCCCGTGCCGATCTGCTGGCTCAGGAAGCCTACAGGCAATCGGTTTACATCACCCTGATCGCAAATATCGCTTCAGGGTATTTCAACCTTGTTGAATACCAGGATCAACTGCAAATCACAAAATACAATGTCAACATAAGGGAAGAAGCCTTATCCCTGGTTAAACTGAAGATGGTTGCAGGGACAGTTTCGGGGCTTGTTGTGGCCCAGGCCGAAGCTGAGCTGGCGAGAATAAAAACGCAGATCCCCGCTTATGAGAAAGCTATAGGCATGCAGGAGAATGCACTTCGGCTTCTGGTTGGACAGCTTCCGGGAGAGGTAATGACCGGCGACTCTATCATCAACCAGATCAATGTTGGGATAATCCCAACAGCAGGGATCCCGTCTCAGTTGATTACACGCAGACCGGATATTATCCAGGCAGAACAAACACTGGTCTCTGCCAATGCCCAGATCGGAGTGGCCCGTGGCTATATGCTGCCTTCATTGAGCATCAGCGCCAACCTGGGGTACTCAAACATTGGAGCCGGGTTGATCGGATCGGCCGTTGGGAACCTGGTTGCTCCGATCTTCTCCTTTGGCAAACTCAAAGCCAACCTTAGAAAAGCACAGGCCTATCATGAGGAGATGCTGTTGAACTATCAAAAAACGATCTATACTGCTATCAGTGAAGTTTCCGACGGGATGCTCACTGTTGAGAAGCAACGGGTAATCATTGAAGAGAATCTAATGCTTGTTGCTGCTGCACAAACTGCCTTTGACCTATCCAACCAGCTTTTTAATGCCGGTTATGCCAGTTACCTGGACGTCATCAATGCACAACGAATTTTATATGAAGCGCAGATTCAGTTGTCACTGGCACAGACTGATGACATCCTTGGAATTGTCAACCTCTATCTTGCTCTCGGAGGAGGATGGAAGTAAGAGTTGAGGTTCGGGGTGAGAGGTTCGAGATTTGAGAATATTGAAATTATATAATAACAGATGATTGAATATGAGATATATGTAATCTTTCTTATTCATATTTCTTCGTAATAATGCGTATAAAATCGTCATTTGTTGTACCTATGTCGTACCCAAAATCTACTTCCTTTGCTTGAAAATACCTGATAGGGCGTCGGTTTCAATAGTATTAAGAAAAAAAGAACAGCGAAAGGAGGTACCAAATTGCGATTCGAATAACCAAAGATATAGAGTTTTCTTTTATTTTTATAGGTCAGTATATCTCTGATGATCAATGGGATACATGCAACAGAGTAGTTAAAAAGTCTCATCCGGACTCTAAAAGGCTGAATAACATCATCCGGAAAAAGCTTTTTGAAGCCAAACCGCGATATTGCTTTTTCTGAGATTACCGAACTATTGTTAAAGAAATATATCACCTATTTGAAAGTCGAACTAGAAAACAAAGACAGAAGCGTTATAAACAACCTAATAATTATCCGTACAATTTTTAACCTGGCAATTCGTGAGGGAATAGTTGACCGGTTCATTATCCATTTGGAAATGGAAGAATTCGAATAAAACTTCCTCAAAGTGTAAAGATCGGTTTGACGACAGTAGAAGTAAGAAGACCGGACGATTTTATTTTCCCATATCTTGAGTCAGCGAATAAGGATTCCCTTACGGACATTACCCGAAAAATGAATACTACCGTAAAGCAGCTTAATAAATATTTGAAGCGAGTAGCCAACATCGCAGGGATTGATAAAAAAGTGACCATGCATATTGCGAGACAAACTTTTGGAAATATCTCAGGAGACCTGATACCAATACAGATGTTACAAAAATTGTACAGACATACTTCAATCACCACGACTGTAAATTATCAATAAAATTTTATTATTAAGGACACCGATGAAGCTTTGGACTCGGTAATAAAAACCTAATCCGTTTACTATCGTAAATTTGCTTTTCTTGCTGGACCTGAAGAATTTGAAAAAACCTGACGTAATAGAGAAAAATGAGATAGAGATAGAACTAGTATATTTGTATTATAGAAAACAGGGAGAGGCGAAAGATTGAAAGAGGTGTTATATAATGATTAAGCTATTCGTAATCGAAGATCATCAATTGATCGTTTCAGGGATAAAAAATATTTTCCGTTCAAGTAGTGATGGTTTCAAGGTGATTGATTCTGCCCAAAAGGTTTCTGAGGCTATCGGGAAAATTAATCAAACTGAACCGGATATAATAATCCTCGATCTTTATCTCAAGGACGACAATCCGATTGATAATATACAGAGACTTCATGAATCATATCCTTTACTTCCTATCGACATTCTGACAGTCGAAACATCTTTTTTCTGGCAAAAAGCAATGTTTCGGGAAGGCGCTAAGGCTTATCTTAATAAAGGAGATTCAAGATCCACAATAAAAACCACTTTATTACTTGTATCTCAAGGAAGAACAGTCATTCCTTGTGAATTACAGCAAGAAATTTCAAACGAGAAAACCTTGGCCCAGTCATCAACATTGACATTGCAGGAACGAGAAATTCTAAGAGAATATTCTTCAGGCAATACTCTGAAAGAGATTGCCAGGAGAAAAGGTAAATCGGTTTCTACAATTGAAAGAATGATACAGAGAATTAGGCGAAGAGTTAATGCAAGGAATCTCGCCGAGCTAATCAAGATTTTGTTCTATAATAAAGAGATCTAGGCTGTACTAAAAAAACCATTGACCTGAAATTTGTCCGGTTTATTCGTAGATCATATATGATAATGGTCTGATTAATATCTTATTACAGATATTATATAGATTGTATCTGCTGTTTTTTCGCAACATTCCTTAGGGTTTTATCTTCTTGCTTTAGCGTAAGGATAACCTTATCTTGCAATTCTTAGTTCGAGCCCTCAATATTTTAAATATGCAATTAAGATGATATTCAGCAAGATGTCTTTATATTTCCCTTTTTTTGTTTCGGTTTTCCGTAGTGTTATTTTAAGGATCTTCGCAATCGATTATACCAAAATAATTGCTTATATTACCAAAAGATGTGGACATATCATAAGTCCTTTAATGAAAAACCCCCCTTCACAAATGAAAGCAACACATAAACCAATATATGTAACTTATCAAAAAGAAAGGAGGTACGGGGCAAAGATACTACATAGTATTTTCATTTGCCCCATGAGAAACTCTTGCGGGATAAAAATATATTCTTGCCCAGGGCGAGAAGTGTTTCGTATCGCCAATATTAATCATTGAGTCCCCTCCGAGAAGGGGGTTTATGATAAAACGAAAAAATTATTGATGATCGATAAAAGTTGCGCAATGGAAAACTTTCTGCCATGAATAGGCTGTCTACTGTTCCGGAGTTCGGGATA
>Ga0172370_10008586_pt1 | contig 12218 bp, 6 predicted proteins | sample LakKiv5m_FD_114538 | JGI IMG/M metagenome (GOLD analysis project Ga0172370, IMG submission 114538) | Freshwater microbial communities from Kabuno Bay, South-Kivu, Congo - kab_022012_11.5m | ecosystem: Environmental > Aquatic > Freshwater > Lake | place: Democratic Republic of the Congo...
AAAAGTCCTCGAAAGAGTGGAACCGTAGCACGATTACCCCCTCACCCTAACCCTCTCCCTGAGGGAGAGGGGATCGGAAATCGGCTCCACAGGCTTCCCTCTCCCCCTGGGAGAGGGCCGGGGCGAGGGTGACAAAGACGCAATCCAAGTCTAATCGTGCCACGATTATCAGTACTTCCAGATTTTTGAGACAACCTCAGCCGTGCGCTGCTACAGCAACCTTGATCCCACGTACGGGTGACCGGCGCTCGCGTGGCCTCCTGTGCCAATGTGCAGTCGAAGCGAGTCGCTCCATGGAAGTTGGTACTATACGGACAACGTTTTCCCTTTCCTCCAAGGCATCAGCGCCCTGCCGATGTACTGCATGCCGCTGTCCAGGACATAACCAAGCACGCCCAAGGCCAAAAGTGTGGCGAACATGACTGCCAAATCGAGATTGCCTCGAGCCTCCTGGAGGAGCGCCCCAAGTCCGTTGTTGCCGGAGATGATCTCCACCATGACAAGGACGATGAGCGCTGTGGTAACCGAGAGTCTCAATCCGGCGAATATTGCCGGAAGCGCCGCTGGGAGCACCACTGTACTCACAATCTGCCATTCATTGGCCCGCATGGACCTTGCCGTCTTCACAAACGCCTTGTCTATGTTCTTAACGCCTTCAATAGTGGGAATCACCGTAAAGAAATAGCTGCTGAATGCGATGAGCAATACCTTCGACAGATCGTCGAGACCGAACCAAACGATGAATAGTGGGGCCAAAGCGGTTTTCGGTATCGCACGGACGAAATTGATGACCAAGTCGCAGAATTCGTCCCAAAACTGGGACCAACCGATCAGGACGCCGGATACAACCCCGAGGAAAGATCCGAGCGCAAATCCGAGGAGGCTCCTCTTTAGGCTGATATACGTGTTTGTGATTAGATCTCCACTCCTGGTGAGAGAGAGCAGCGCTTCAAACGTTGACACGGGATCCGGTAACACCAGAGGCGAGATCTTGCCGAAGCGAGTCCCAACGTACCACAGCAGTAGCATGAATACCGGTAAACCAATCCGTACTGCAATCTTGTTCATGAAATGCTCCCGGAAGCGAAGCGTTGCGGCCACCTTGGGCCGCGATTCAAACGTCGCTACGCCCGGCGCTCTCGGACCGTCTATTACCAATGCGCTTTCTAACCAGTAACACAGAAAGGGCCGGCAGGGACGCCGGCCCCCACCATCTCTTATGGTGGCGGCGGGCCTCCGTGCCCGCCATTCCCACTTATTTGAAAGCTCATTGGTCCATTGAGCAGCCGTCAACTTAGCGCGCAAAGATCGCGGCTTGAGGTGTCGCTCAACCCACCGCCGTTGTTTAGGAATTTCCTGATATAGGCTTCCTTCATTCTGAAGCCGGTATTCAATCGGGTGGATGCGTCGCGCGGCCTCTCCATGGCAACCTCGACATGTTCCTTAATCGTTCCCGGACGACAGGACATGAGAAATACCTGGTCCGACAAGAAGAGTGCCTCGCCTATGTCATGAGTAACAAACAATATGGTGATTCTCGTCTGTTCCCAAACCGACAAGAGCTCCTGTTGGCACTTCTCCTTGGTTTGAGCGTCCAGTGCGGCGAAAGGCTCGTCCAAGAGCAGAATATCCGGATCATTGGCCAGGGCTCGAGCTATCGCCACCCGTTGCTGCATTCCGCCGGACAGCTCGTGAGGATAGTAGTTTTCGAACCCTGCGAGCCCGACCATGTCGATAAACTCCCGGCTTTTCGTCCGACGTTCGCGCGCTCCAACGCCCCTGATTTTTGGCCCATACTCGATGTTCTTCCGGACAGTCAGCCAGGGAAACAAGGCGTACTGTTGGAAAACGATGGCTCGATTCGCTTTGCTTTCTTCTACGGGCGTCCCGTCCACGAAGATCTGCCCGTCGGTTCTATCTTGAAGGCCGGCGATTATCTCCAGCAGCGTCGTTTTGCCGCAGCCGCTCGGCCCGACGATCGACACCAGATCTCCGGAATCAACCTGTAAGGTGACATTGGCAAGAGCGTCAACTCGTTGTCTGTGGTCACCGTTAAATGACTTGCCCAACTCTTTGATCTCCAGACGCATTTTTGTTTCCTCTGGTGCCCCCACGGTCGCAAACGAGCGTTTTGGGGCTCTGGATTCCGACTAAGCTGGATTCGGTATCAAACAAGTTACATCAAGATGACCGGCAGTGACGCCGGTCCCCACTATTTCTTATAGTGGGGCGGGCCTCCGTGCCCGCCATTTCACTATCCTGAAGGCAAGTTTGTATAGCGCTGCGCCTATACAAAGCCGGCCGGATCGCCGACACGCGGAGGACCGCCTGGCCCGTTTAGCTCTTCGTGCGAACGGTTCGTTTGTTCGCCGTAGTAACCGTGCTCGAACAGTGCCTCAGCGATGTACTCGATGTTCTCGCGAGGCGTGTCGGGTGGCAATTCGCACGCGGGCATTAACACAAACCCTCCCGGATGGCTCATTGCCGCGTCAAGGCATCGAATGACCTCGGCTTTCACCTGCTCCGCCGAGCCGGTTTGCAGAGTCGCGCTATCAATGTTCCCCGCGAGGATGTGCTTGTGGCCGAGGAACTTCCCGGTTGCCGCAAGGTCCATGTCTCGGCCGATCGAGAATACCGTCCTGGGCGGCAATGGGATGTCCGCCCAATGGGGCAGGTTGGCCATATGGTCGCCGCACAGGTGTACGAGCACCATCCGTACACCACTTGCTGCATAAGCGCCCATGATCTCCTGAATATACGGTTTGCAGAACGATTCGAACACACTGGGAGAGATGAGCTGGTTCGATTCCATAGGAACTGCGCACATGACACTGCAATTCTCGGCGCCGTACTGCTCGATGGTGAGTTCTGCCGTTTGGAGAATGAAGTCGGTCACTTTTCGTTGCAGTTTGTGGACAAGCTCGGGATACCGCACAATCCATGTGAGAAACCGAGACTTGCCGACTATTCCCGAACTCATCGAGGTAGGTGTGCCACCCGGTAATGCAGCGGGAAAACCGTGGTTTCGGCTGATTTCATTGAAACGCGCGACAAGAGGGTTCATTCCGGCGGTGCGAGGGTCCGGGGCGGGCAGACTGTCCACCTCGTCAGGAGATGAGATCACCGGCGCGGGAGAAAACGGGGCAGCATACTGATCGTTGTCCGGCCAACATACCTGCCCGCCGAATTCCCACGCTCCCCGGTCCGCCCAGCCATATGTGGGGCGCGTAGACATCCACGGATACTCCTTCATCAAATTCAACCCTGCTTCAAAGGCCTTCTCCGGATTTCTGTAGAATTCACCCCGATCCATGCCGCTCACGCGCGCGCTGAACCCCGATGAGAATGGGTTAAAGGGCACTCGATCGAGCGCACGTCCCGTTGCCAGGGCCGCGAGCCGTTCCTTTGAGGACATGGTGTCTTTAGTGGAAAGGGCTGTCATTGAACGTTCTCCTTCTTGTCCACACGAGCGGGAAGCGCTCTCAGCCACGGGAACCCGGAAATCGGATCGAAATGTTCCAGGCCGGTGAGCTGATTTGCATTTGCATCCTCCCACCCATGAGGTAGACGAACGCAGTCTTCCCGGACATCGTCAGTCACGCGGGCCTTCACTTGAAGCCGGCCGTATCGCGTCGAGAGGACCACCCGGTCTCCCGACTGCACATCCAATTGGCCAGCCAACCGAGGATGCAAGTCAAGGAAGGCTTCGGGCAGTTGATCCCGGAAGCTCTTGATCTGCCGGAACTGGCTGTGTTGGAAGACCAGGACCCTGTCTCCCGTGCTCAGCCATAGCGGAAAGCGCTCATCCGTTCCGTAGGGAATTTCGAGGGAATCGGGAGTCGGCAAGCCTGGACATCCCGATAGCGCGATCCGCTCGGAGAACAGGTGGGCCTTGCCGTCAGGAGTGTTCCACTTGCCGCGAGGTTGAGGTTTAATCTCATAAGAGGAAGTTGCAGCAAGGTGTGCCTGAGTTCGTTCAGACTGATCGGACAGCCATTCAGTCGATAAATCAGCGCCGAACGGTTGTCTTTCCACGGAAAGAAATCGTGCAGACCAAGCCTTTCGGCGAGTTCAAAGGCAATTCTCCACACCGGCCACCCAATCGGAGAACTTGTCACGGGTCGAATGAGACCGAGATGAGGCGATCCTGTCATGCCATAATCGTGCAGTTCAAGATTATCCAAGTAGTCGGCCGCCGGTATGACCAGGTTGGCAAGGCGGGCTGTGGGTGTCATGAAGAGATCGGACACCGCCAGGAATTCAAGCTTTTCTAGTGCTGCGCGGTGCCTCTCGGGCGCTGGAAATGTGCTCATCGGGTTGCCACCCACCACGAACATGCCCTTCACCGGATAAGGATCGCCGTCGAGGACAGCTCGGGCAAGCTGCATCCCTTGCCCCTCTTTCTTGTTCTTCGTGAAGAGTGGCGCTTCACGGAAACCGACAGGGTCCCTCATATCAGGGTACTGCCCGGTTTTCGGAAGAGGGTTCAAACCGACGGAGATTGACGATGGTCGGTCATCGGGGTCAAGTATGGTTTGGAGGCACGCGACGGCTCGGATAGCTTGAACTCCGGCCGGCTGCAACTCGAGCCCGAGTCCGGTCACGCAACACCCCGGACGCTCTCTGAAGATCAAAGACGCGGACTGCTCGAAAAGATTGTCGTCTATCCCGGTCTTCGCGAGAAGCTGATCGTACGATTGTCCCCGAACCATTTTGACAAGGCGGTTCCAGCCCACCGCGTTTTCCGGATCCTGTCGTACACCAATCTCTTCGATTCCGTATTTCAGGAACGCGAGCGCAAGAAAACCGTCGGAGCCGGGAATAATCGGAAGATGTATGCGGGCCAATCGAGCTGACTGGGTCCGAGCCGGATCTATCACCACGAGCGAAAGCCCGTCGTTGACCGCTTTCTTCAAGCCAGCAAATACATGAGGAGAAGCTGCGGCAGGGTTCGTCCCCCAAAGCATCACGGTCTTCAATCTGGTGAAGTCCAACTTGGCCATGCCGCCGTAGGTAAGCGAGTGACCCAGAACCATCGCGTAATGGCATAGGCTGCCGACCGAGATGTAGTTGGGAGAGCCGAACGCAAACGTCAGATGCCTGAGATACTCGGTTATTTCCTGATGCTTGAGCGACTCGCCCTTGTAAACGACAACACTTTCCGGACCGAATTGGTTCTTGAGCCGAACAAACTGCGAGGCCAGCAAGTCCATCGCGTGGTCGAACGTCGTTTCCTCCCAATCGTTTCCCTTCTTGACGAGAGGTTTGCGCAAACGATTGGGGGAATTCCTGACATCAGGATAATTCTTCCCTTTGAAGCAGATAAACCCACGACTTATCGGGTGCTGAGGGTTTCCCGAGACACTTAGGCCGTTTCCGTCATCAGAGACTAGAATCCCACAACTTTCCTTGCAAATGCGGCAGATAGTGGGAATTCCTTGACTAGGCACAGTGACACCTCCATGGGATAAAGGGCTTTCGGCGAGCCCGAGGACCGACGTTCGAGCGACAAGGAGAGTCTCTTCGGGTCGATGAATTCTCTTGGCACAAAGGCATTGATGTCGCGGTCGCTTGCTGCAACACTGCGGAATTACAATACGAAATAGAAGCGGCAGGTAGTCATGCCAAGAGCGTGACCTCCTCCGCTTCGGACGGCAGCCCTGATATTGGTACGGGAGCTGTGCCGACCGCCCGAGTCGCTTCCGGAGAAGCGCGTCGGTGTCATGCGATCATGGCTCACCGGCAGAAGGCTTCTGTTGACGAGGATTAGATAGGATTGAAGGTTGAGGCGGTGCTGTTCATTGGATAGGCCGCTCTCTTCACCCCACCCGCGTGCGGAAGCCGTACAGGCGCCGTCGTGCCTTTCGGTCAGGTGAATCTGAAGAGATGCTTCAAAGCCTACCTCCACAGCAAACGAGCAAATCTACAGGGTATGGATGTACATCGGCTAGCCCGATGTGTCAAGTAGATTATTCCGATGAGTGGAAACCCGGTGGCGAATAGTGAGGCTAGACGAATCGAGCGAATACCATGTTCGACAAGAGCCGACCCCTCGGAGTGAGTACAATCCGGTCGTCTCCGATCACGATCAGGCCGGCGTCCTCCAGGTCTCCCGCCGCGTCTCGAACCAACGAAAGCACGTCCACGCGATACCTCGCGCCGATTGCCCTGGGATCGACGCCCTCAACCAATCTGAGTCCCATGATCAGAGCGTCTCGGAGGCGCGTCTCGGCGGAGAGCTTCGTAGCGGTCGCTCGCGGTGGTTCACCCCGGTTGATTGCCTTCTCGTAATCCGCCGGTTGCTCATGGTTGGCGTATCGCACTCCCCTGATGAACCCGTGAGCGGCCATGCCCAAACCGAGGTAATCGCTGTCTTGCCAGTACTTCAGATTGTGTCGGCTGCGCCGTCCCGGAAGAGCGAAGTTCGCTATTTCGTACTGCTCGTATCCGTGCGTTGCAGCGAGGCTGCAAATCTCCTCGTACATGCTTGCGGCAAGGTCATCGTCGGGTGGAGAGATCTCTCCGCGCTCTATTTGGAGGGCAAGCCGAGAGCCATCCTTTACTTCGAGAAGGTAGATCGAAACATGCTCCGGACGCAGGGCCATGACGGAGCGCGTACTTGCAGTCACCGACTGAAGCGTCTGGCCGGGAAACCCCGCGATCAGATCCACCGACACATTGTCAAAGCCCGCTGTTCGGATGTCGGAGAACGCGGCCAGAGCATCTCTGGCGGCGTGAGTCCTTCCCATGAGCACGAGTTCATCATCAACCAGAGATTGCAGCCCCAGGCTTGCCCTGTTCACGCCTGCGTCCCGCATGAGTCGGAGGCCAGTCGCGTCTATCGTGGTAGGGTTAATTTCCAGGGTGATTTCAACATCCGGGTCGAAGTTGAAATGCGCGCGGAGCGACTCGATTATGCTCCGCACATGCCGCGGATGGAGAAGGGAAGGCGTCCCGCCGCCGAAATAGATCGTGTCGAATCGCCGTTCGGGTATTTGGGTTGCTCTACAATCCGCACTGGCCAGCTTGATTTCCCGCACGAGGAGATCTACGTACCGCCGAACTCGGTCCGGATCGAAAATACTACTCGCAAATCCGCAGTACGTGCACCGAGCAAGGCAGAACGGAATATGCACGTAAATCCCGGCAGCTTGGGAGTTGGGAGGAACTAAGGGCTCAAATGACTCCATAGAGCTATTCTAGTGCAGTCGGGACAGCAAGGCAAATTCGCGAACAGGATACTCCAAGTCTCATAGCCGCTAACATGGGACTGGCGGACAGCGGTCAACTGCGCCTCTAGCTATTCCTTCTCCCGCTAGGGGAGAGGGGTTTCGAATTCCCCTCTCTCGACGGGACGGAGCAGGGGAGAGTGGCAAATTGCTGGAATGATTAGCGCCATTTCGATAAGTTGTCGACCGGAATACTGGCTTTTTACTCCATGTACGCCGCATCCCATGTGGTGCCGTCAGCGAACTTGATCTGCTCCACCTGGTACTCATAGGAGTCGTTGAGGAACCAGCTCTGCACGGTGAGTTTGTCCGTCGTGCCGTTGATGGTCAGCTCCAGGTTGTCGCCGTTCCGATGGAGAGTTATGTCCGCGGTGGTGAGGTCGGCGGCGAGAAGAATCGTGTCGAGATTCCCCACGGTCTTGTCGTAATCGAAGATGGTGTCCTGTCCCGAGCCGCGACTGAAGCGGTACGTATCATTGCCGTTTGAAGCCTGAGCGTCGAGCGTGGGATTCGCAGTGCCGCCATAGAGATAGTCGTTGCCGGTCCCGCCATCGAGCACGTCATCTCCGACACCGCCATAGAGCCGGTCTCTGCCCCCCTTGCCTCTGAGGGTGTCGTTGCCCGCTTCGCCGTAGAGGAAGTCGTCTCCGTCTCCGCCATCGAGCACGTCGTCTCCCTGACGACCATAGAGCTTATCCGCGCCGATGTTGCCTTCAAGAATGTCGTCACCGGAATAGCCGATGGCTGTTCCGCCCGCTGTGGTAAGCTGGTTCACCTTCTGCTTGATCGCGTCGACATCCCAGAAAGTCCCGTCGCCGAACTGGATGCGCTCCACCCGGTACTCCGCGGAATCGTTCCAGAACCAGTTGGTGACGGTAAGGGTGTCGGTCGTGCCGATGATGGAGAGGACCAAGTTATCACCGACCCTCCGAACGCTCACATCGCCTGGCGTGAGGTCATTGGCAAGAAGGATCGTGTCGGTATTGCCTGCTGCCTTGTCATGGTCGTACACCGTATCCTGACCGGAGCCGCAACCGAAGAGGTACGTATCGTTCCCGTTGTTGTCGTCCTGGTACCACCAGTTGTTGATCGCAGCGCCGCCGTAAAGGGTATCGTTCCCTGCACCGCCGTCGAGTACGTCGTCTGCCGTGCCTCCTGAGAGGGTATCGTTGCCTTCTCCGCCTCGGAGCGTATCATTGCCCGCTTCGCCATAGAGTTTGTCGGTCCCAGCGCCACCTTCGAGAGTATCGTCTCCGCCGCGAGCGTAGATCGTATCATCGCCAGCGAGTCCGGTGATCGTTTCAGACCTGGAAAAGCCGGTGATGGTGTCGTTTCCGTCAGTGGCAGTGATGAGAAGGTCCTGGATCGCGGTCGTATCCCACACGGTACCGTCCGGTAACCTGATCTCTTCGATACCATACGTCGGGGTGTCGTTTTGCAGCCAGTTCTTGACCGTGATGGAATCGCCGATGCCCTTGATGGTGAGTTTCAAGTCGTTGCCGAGGCGCTCCAGTATCGTGCCCGAGGCCAGTATGCCGGCTCCGAAAACCTTGAGGATATCGTGATTTCCCGCAGTCGCATCCAGATCGGTAATCGTGTCCTGACCATAACCCCACCCGAAGCGATATGTGTCGTTCCCGTCGCCGCCATCGAGAGAATCGTTTCCCGTGCCTCCGTCGAGACCGTCGTCGCCGGCACCTCCGATCAGCATATCATCTCCAGTGCCACCTCCGAGGTAATCGTTGCCTTCTTCGCCAAAAAGTTTGTCGTTTCCTTCATCTCCCAGCAAGGAGTCATCGCCGGGTCTCCCGTAGACAGTATCGTTGCCGCTGTTCATGCTTATGATGTCAGCTCCCGGAGTGCCGTACAACTCGTCGTCGCCGTCAGTGGGAACATTCGCTTTGGCAAACATGTCCGTTTCAGTCCAGACCGTCCCGTCCATGAACTGGATGCGCTCAATCCGGAAAATTCCCGCAAAGCCCCTAAAGAAGTCTTTGACCGTCAGGGTGTCGGAAGTGCCGATGATGGAGAGGACAAGGTTGGTGCCTACCCGTTTCAGCTTAATGTCGTCAGGCGTCAGATTGCTCCCAAGCCAAATCGTATCGGTATTGGTTCCGCTGGAGTCAGCGTCGCAGATGGTGTCCTGGCCTGAGCCTCTCCGGAAGATGTACGTGTCATTGCCGTGTTCACCCGCGAGCCAGTCGTTGCCCGTGCCTCCATCCAATATATCATCACCCATACCGGCATGAATAGTATCATTGCCGCCACCGCCCACGAGCAGAGCGTCCCCCTTTTCGTTAAACAGATACTCGTTCCGGTCTGTTCCGTAGATTACGTCGTTGACGTTCAGACCGTTCAGGTACCCGTCGCCTTCGGTAAGACTGCCCCTGATTGCGTCAGCATTGTCTGTTCCTTCGATGTGGGGTGACCATGAGCGCGTTCCTTGATGGAGATGCTCGTAGATAGGCCGTCCGCCAGTGTCGAACACCCAGCCCAGACTTGGGTCTTGTTGGATGAAGGTCTCGCGTAAGGACAGAAAACAGTTTTCCGAGAAGTACCCCATGCCGCGGCGCGTGCGAGCGAATTCGCTGAGGAGTTGTTTCCCCTCTTCAGGACTGGCAGCCAGCGATTGCTGAAGCACGGGAATTAGTCTGCTGATGTCTATTATGTAGTCGTCTTTCGCCTCATCCCAAGGGTACGCGATTTGAGCGTATAAATGTGCGAGATGCGTCTGGGCCATGAGGCCAGCATAGCAGAACTCAAAAAGCTCCCGATAGGTGTTCTTCCACGAGGTTGCCAGTCGCTCGGTGGGATTGTTTCGTGACTCACCATAAAACTTTTCAAGCGTGACGATCTCACGACCGTCCATGAAGGGTCCGCGCGCACTCGGGGATATTAAATCAGCCCCCGTCCATTTGAATATTAGTTGTTCGAGAATGGCCGCGCGATTGGTGGGGCTTGTCTCAGCGGCAAACGATTGGAGCAGAGCTTTGAGCTGACCAGACGAATCCCGTACGATGGCCTGGTGCAAATCATAAACATTTCCGGATCCGGGTAGATTCGGTAATAGGGCGATCTCAAACGGGACACTGAGCCTCTCTGCGGCTACGGGGTTCATAGTAGCCCGTTGGAATCGATATTCGGATATGACGCCCGTCCGTCCATCTCTCCATTCGAAATGGCCTGAGCGCAGTTCCGTATTGCCAGCAGGATCTATTCTGTCGGCAATTGTCGAATTCAAATAGATTGCCGTTATACCCAGGTCATCAAGACTCGTGATAATCTCTGTCATGCCGGCGAGATCGTCTTCGGAGAGCGCATCAAATTGCCATTGACATATTCTTAGAGACGACCATATCGGATCGTCAGCATCAATCTTTCCATCATGGTTTGAGTCATATTGGGCTAGTGCTTGAAATCCGTTCGCTGCCAGCATACCGTTCGGTAGGAGCGTGAAATCCCCAAAAAGCTCCCGTCCGTCTTGCACACCATCGACACTATTGTTGTCGAGAACCAGGAAGCCACTGCCAGGAGCGACGAAACCTGTGAGTTCTTGGAATCCATTGCCGTCATGGTCAAAATAAATTCCCGCATCGAGTCCCAGTGTTTGGATGCCGTTGCCGTCCAGATTTATCACCAACGGGTCGCGATACTCCTCCTCTTCTTCCTCCTCTTCCCACTCTGACGCTGGCTTGCAAAGTTTTGGAGCCTGGATGCTCGTAAGCGTAGTGGGAAAACCCGACACATCATCAACGTTCTGCTCATAGCCCAAGCGATCGGAATACGCTATGAAATCATACGGGTCCAAAAAGTGCACCCCGGTACCGTGGGTGCTGTTATGTAAGAACCCCACTTCGAGATGTAGGTGCACGGGACGCCGTCCGTTTATTAGTGGCACACCAACATTGCTGACTTCGCCCACGCTTTCACCCCTACTCACCGGCTCCCCCTCCACGAGATGGTCTGATATATTCCGAAGATGCCGGAAAACAATGAACCGACCCCGATCATCCACAATGGTGACTTTACCGGTACCGCCTTCAGCATGAGTTCTTCTGTCCACTTCGAGAACCGTTCCCGAGAACGGCGCGAAGACGTCAGCTCCCAGAATACCCGGCCATGCCACATCAGTGCCCCAATGGGGTCGAAAAAGGCCGGGACCACACGATCGGGGTTCGAAATAATCACCATATATTTTGGCGCTGTCAGGTACATTCGTGAACAGACGCCGAATGAAGGAGAATTCGACTGGACGCTCTCTAGGTCCTTCGTACGGCTTATGGGCTTCAAACCAACGCATGAAATCCCTCGCATTTCTCCGGAAGGTATCCAGGTATGTTTTGTCTACACTTTGTCGGCCGATTCTCTCATGACCACTACGGTGCTACGATTTCCGCCAGCACCCCTCACGGTGCTCAAGATTGAGTGCTCATTCCTTCGCTCCTCCAGCTTTAAGCAGTTGCTCGATCTTTCGGTGCCCCATCTTGCGTGCAATATTCAGTGCCGTCCAGTCAAACCTGGTCTTCGCGTTCACGTCAGCGCCTTTGCGTAGCAGCACTTTCACCACATCGCCATGACCCTCTGCCGCGGCTGACATCAGGGCCGTCCACCCACTCTCGCCTTCTTCTTTGAGAAACTCTTCCAACGCGCCAGAAGCAACCCACCACGAAGACCTCGCCTGCAAGTACGAAAAAGGGCGATTGCTCTTCGCATTTACATCAGCGCCTTTGGTCAGTAGCAGTTCTATTATCTCGGTGTTGCCTTTCGCCGCGCCGGACATGAGAGCCGTCCAACCGCCTGCAGCCACCGCATTTGCGTTCGCGCCCTTGTCCAAAAGGGTCTTCAGTATCTCCGACTGACCGTTCTCGGCAGCACACATCAGAGCAGTCCATCCATCTTTTGTCTTCGCATTCACGTCGGCGCCCTTGTCCAAAAGCTGGTTTGCCGCTTTCGGATGGCCACTAACCGCTGCCCACATCAGGGCGGTCC
>Ga0172370_10008591_pt1 | contig 12214 bp, 9 predicted proteins | sample LakKiv5m_FD_114538 | JGI IMG/M metagenome (GOLD analysis project Ga0172370, IMG submission 114538) | Freshwater microbial communities from Kabuno Bay, South-Kivu, Congo - kab_022012_11.5m | ecosystem: Environmental > Aquatic > Freshwater > Lake | place: Democratic Republic of the Congo...
AGCGCCGTCCCCACCAGAACCAAGCCGCTGCCCACGCTAAAAATCAGATGATCGTGGAGGGTCTTGATGAGGGGCAGGATCTTCCGGCCCAATGACATCCCCTTGGCCCGGTCCCACTGCTGGATGGTATAGCTGGCATCCTGACACCCCCAGCCGTGACGCAGCTTCTGCTTGTAAAAGTTCGCCAGCGCCTGCCAATAGGTAGCGCCAGTGACTGTATCGCCCTTGGTCGGGAGATACACCGGCATAATCCGCGCCTGGCCACGCGTGGCAAAGTAACAACGCAAGAACACATGGGTGTCATCGGCGATGACCGCCGGGTCCCAATACCCGACCTGCTCAGCCAGCTTGTAGCTCAACGTGAAGGTGCTCAGCGGCAACGGAAACGCGCCCGCGTTGCTCTGCTCCGAAAGATGCACCGCGTTGGTCATGTAGGTAAACAAGCGAATGATGGTCGGTACGCGCCAAATATTGCTATCCAACAAGAGCGGCGCCTGCCAAAAGCGCAGGTAACGCTGAGTATCCGTCGCAAACAACCGGGTTATCACCGCAAAGTAACGCGGGTGAAAGATCGAATCCGCATCCGATGAAGTGAGCGTCAGACGATCTAGCGCCAGATGCCGGCGATCCACCAGTTCACGCCGCACCTCATCGGCCGCCCAACGCAGATTCGATCCCTTGCCACGGATTTCGCCGGACAGATTGGCGGGATGGTAAGTCGCGAGCAGATCAGCGAAGCGGCCCGCAAAACGCGCCTGCAAGCGCGCCGCTTTGGCGCGACAGCCTTCCTCGGCCTCCTCCATCGCCAGAACCACCACCAGGCGGCGAGCGGCATCTTTCTGGACGGCCAACGCCTCCAACGTGCGCGCCAACACCTCTTCCGGTTCCCGATAGTTAGCAACCAATACCACATGGTAGATATCATCCTCCCGAATTCCATCCCCGAGCGGCTCATCTTCGATCTTGTTGGCGGCCCACCAACGGCAACGCAGCACACCGATGATGTAGAACGCCAGGACATTCAGGAACCGGAGGAGCATATACAATGCGACAACCGTTGCGGCGACCAACACGACTTTGGGGAACGCCCAGGCGCCAATCAGACTCAGCCCAAGGATGATCCACGCCACCAGACCGGGTATCTTGTAACTGAAGTCGTGCGGATTCTGAACGATATCGAGATCATGCTGAGCCACCGGTTCAGCCATCAATTTACCAGGCCAAGACGCGAGTGCCTTCATTGGCTTGCCTGCGCTTTCAGCCACCCAGCGGACACACGGACGACACACCGAGCGCGCGAAAAAAAGTTGAAATCAATCACGCGATCTACTCATCTTCCAGGCGATTCCCGCGCCTAACTCTTCTCGTAGGGCTGACCATCCGCGGCTGGCGCGACCGCCCGGCCGACCACGCCAGTCAAGACGATGATCGTCAAGAGATAAGGCAGCATTTGCGGGATTTGTGACGGGATATCGGGCCGGAAGATACTGATCGTCGCTGTGACGCTGTTGCCCAGCCCGAAGATCAGCGCGCCGATCAGCGCGCCGAAGGGGTTCCACTTGCCAAAGATCATGGCTGCCAGACCGATAAAGCCCAGCCCGTTGGTCATCAGGGGGCTGAAGACATCCACAGCCTCCAGTGTAAACCACGCGCCGCCCAAACCGGCCACCAACCCACCGGCCAGAGTGTTGATGTAACGCGTGCGCTGTACATCTACGCCCAGCGTGTCAGCGGCGCGCGGGTGCTCGCCTACCGCCCGCACCCGCAGCCCCCATTGTGTGTAGAAAAGCATCCCGTAGATGCCGACCGCCAGCAGCAACATGATATAGGTCAGCGGCTTCTGCTGGAAGAAGATCGGGCCGAATACGGGGATTTGCGCGAGCAACGGGATGGGCGCCAGCGGGAATGTGCCCGGCCCCGGCGGCAGATTCTCCGACAGGAACGAGCGGTACATGTAGCCCGTCACGCCGATCGCCAGGATGTTGATCACTGTGCCGCTGATAATCTGATCCGACTTGAAACGGATCGAGACCACTGCGTGCAGCCCACCCAACAGGAGCGCGGCGGCCATCGCAGCGACCACCGCCAGCCAGCGGCTCAGGTTGCCGGCCGCCGTCGGCCCCAGGCCATCCTTAAGGAGTTGGAAGCTGAAAAGGTTGACGCCATAGGCGACCATCGCGGCCATCAGCATCTTGCCTTCGATGCCGATATCTACGACGCCGGCCCGCTCGCACAACACGCCGCAAAACGCCGCAAAGGCAATCGGGGTCGCCACACGCAAAGTCTGCGCCAGGGTATCTTCGACGCATTTCCGGTCGCACTGCCCGCCGATTACCAGGTTCAGCAGCGCCCAGGAAGCAACCAACCCAAACGCAGCCAACAGGGCGGAAATCCACCATGCACCGCGCAGGCTGGCCGCCCGCTTGGTCACTGAGTTCGTGACAATGCTCATGGCTCACCCTCCCCAGCCGCGCGTCAGCGGCGCTTCATCGGCCCGCGCGCCGCCCTTAATCCGGTACAGCCAACGCACCACGGCCGGCGCCGCCACAAAGAGCAACACCAACGCCTGGATCAGCGAGATGATGTATTTCGAGACGCCAGAGCTTAGCTCCATCAGGTCGGCCCCGTTGCGCATGGCGCCGAACAGGAACGAGGAGGCCAGGATGCCGAAGGGGTTGTTGCGCCCCAACAGGGCAATGGCGATGCTGTCGAAGCCGTAGCCGCTAGAGAAAAAGAGCGGCAGGCAGCGACAAATCGAGACGCCGACCACTTCCACCGTGCCGGCCAGCCCCGCCAACGCGCCGGAGAGCGCCATGCCCAACACCACATTGCGGGTGATGCTCATGCCGGCATAGCGCGCGGCATTCGGATTGGCGCCGACCGTGCGCAGCTCAAAGCCGATCGTGGTCTTCCACAACAGCCACCACACCCCGACGGCCGCCAACACCGCCAACACCAGCCCCAGGTGTAACCGGTCATACTGATCGGTGAAGGGCCACCAAAGGCGCGTGAGTGGGGGCAACGCGATGAAGGCGAGCGCCGCAACTACGATAGCAATGAGTATTGACGAATGACGAATGACGAATGACGAATTCCCGTCCACGTTCTTCGGTCCTTCGTCCTTCGTCTTTCGTCTGCTTGCACGCGCAATCATCCAGGCCAGGAAGCCCAGCCCCAAGCCCACGGCCAGCGCGTTCAGCGGATCGGCCAAGCGGTTAGGGATATCCCACAACGCCCACAATTCGGCCCCCGGCGAGATGCGCGGGGTCTGGATCGTGCTGGAGCCACTTTGGGCGCGCAACGGCCCACTGATGAGAAACTCCGTCAGGCGGAACGCGACGTAGTTCATCATCATGGTGCTGATGACTTCGTGCGCGCCGGTTTTGGCCTTGAGATAACCGGGGATGCCGGCCCAGATCGCGCCGCCAGCCGCGCCGATCAGCAACACCAACGGCAGATGGATCAGGGTTGGCAAGCCCTGGATCGCCTGGCCAGCCCAAGCTGCGGCAATCGCGCCCATGTAAAACTGGCCTTCGACGCCGATGTTGAACAGGCCCGTCTTGAAGCCCAGGGCCAGCCCCAAGCTCAAAAAGATGTAGGGGATAGCCGCCACCAACGACTCGGAAAAGCCGCGTTCTTTCAAGAATGCACCGCGCAGCAGGCCCCAGTATGCCTCGCCAACAGTCTCCAAGCGGCCGCTGGTGAGGAAGATGACCACCGCGCCCAACACGAACGCCGTCGCCAATGCCAGCAAAGGCATCCCCAACAAATCTGCGATGCGTTTGCCCGAAAAAGCGCGGCCCTGCCCGGAGCTGCGGGGCGCGCGGTTGCCAGGGGTTGCGGTCTTATCGGAATTAGCCACGGCCGCCCTCCTTATGACCCGGTTGGGCTACAGCGGGTGTCACACCGGCCATCAAAAGACCCAGTTGCTCACGGGTCGCGGTTTTGGCGTCCACGGTTGCAAGGATCGCCCCCTTGTACATGACAGCGATGCGATCCGAAAGGCTCATGATTTCATCCAACTCGGCGCTGATCAACAGCACGGCCGCGCCGCGATCGCGCGCCTCTACGATGCGGCCGTGGATGAACTCGATGCTGCCGACATCGAGGCCGCGGGTCGGCTGGCTGGCGATCAGCAATGGCGCGCGGCCCGCCACGCCATCCTGATCGGCCAGACGTGACAGCTCCCGCGCCATGATAACCTTCTGCTGGTTGCCGCCCGACAGCGAACCCGCGGTGGTGTGGATGCTGGGCGTGCGAACGTCGAAAACACGCACCAACTCCGCGGCCTGGCGTTCGATGGTGGGATAGTCCAGGGCGACGCCGTGAGAATTGGGCGGCCGGTAGTAGGTGCACAGGGCGATATTATCACGGATCGGGAAGGACAACACGAGACCGTGCTTGTGGCGGTCTTCAGGCACATGGCCCAGCCCGCCCTCGACAAGTTGTCGCGGGGTGGCGTGGGTGGTATCGTGACCGTTGAGGGTAATCGTGCCGCCGGTCACCTGACGCAACCCCGTCAACGCCTCGGCCAGCTCGGTTTGACCGTTCCCTTGCACGCCGGCCACGCCCAGAATCTCACCGGACCGGACGGTCAGCGAGACGCCATCCACAGCCACGTGCTTGCGATCATCCAACACCCGGAGGGCATCCGTCTGCAAAACCGCTGCGCCCGGGTGAGCATCGCTTTTGTCAACCGCCAGGATCACCTTGCGGCCAACCATCATCTCAGCCAATAGTTCGCGGGTCGCTTGCGCCGGCTGGACAGAGCCGACCATCGCGCCGGCGCGCATCACGCTGATGGTGTCGGCCACGGCGAACACCTCACGCAGCTTGTGCGTGATGAAGACGATGGACTTACCCTGCTGCACCATGCCGCGCATGATGACAAACAGCTCATCGGCCTCCTGGGGAGTCAGCACTGCGGTCGGCTCGTCCAGAATCAGGATTTCAGCGGAACGATAAAGCGCCTTGATGATCTCCACCCGCTGCTGCGCGCCCACAGTGAGATCGCCAACCGTTGCGTCGGGGTCCACCGCCAGGCCGTACTGCCGGCTCAATTCGCGAATACGATTGGCTGCGGCGCGCCGGTCGAGCATCGCCAGCCGGCCCAACACCTGCGTCGCGTCTACCAGCGATTCCTGACCCAACATAATGTTTTCGGTCACGGTAAGCGGCGGCACGAGCATGAAATGCTGATGCACCATGCCGATGCCGCGTGCAATCGCATCGTGCGGACTGACGATTTTGACCGGCTGCCCATTGACGCTGATCTGCCCGGAATCAGGTTGATAGAGGCCATAGAGGATGTTCATCAACGTGGACTTGCCCGCGCCGTTTTCGCCGAGGAGCGCATGGATCTCTCCTTGCGCCAGGGTGAAATCAACACGGTCGTTAGCCAGTACGCCCGGGAAACGTTTGGTGATGCCGGTGGCTTGGAGGGCTGGGGGCATAGCCTGCTCCTGTTACAATAAAGGGTGCTGCACTCCCTTACGGGACACAGCACCCTTCAAACCTCACGATTTGTGCTTCACGTTGCGCACAACCGGGCTATGGCTTGTAGCCAGTCGCCAGCTTTCCGCTCTTCAACTCATCCGTAGCCTGCTTGACTTTATCCTTCACGGTCTGCGGGATCTTGCTGTCCCAATCATGGTAAGGCGCCAGGCCCACGCCGGCGTTCTGCAGGTTAGCGGTGAACATGCCCGCCTTGTCGGTCTTGCCGTTCACGGCCTTCAGGTACTCGTAGACCGCGGCGTCCACATTCTTAGCTGCGCTGGTCAGCAGCGCGTCCTTGACCTCAGCGTAGGTGAGGTACTGATCCACATCCACGCCGATCGCCATCAGGCCCTTTTCCTTGGCTGCCAGCAGGCCGCCGTTGCCGGTGTTGCCGCCGACGCCGAAGACCACATCACACCCCTGGCCGATCATGCTTTGGCCGGTTTCCTTGCCCTTGGCCGGCGCGTTGAAGTCAGGGATATAGACGTTCAGCGGCTTGACATCGGGCTTGATCCACTTGGCGCCGTTCTGGAAGCCCACCACGAAACGCACGACGGGCGGAATCTCCATCCCGGAAACGGTGCAAACGGTGCCGGTCTTGGTCATGCCGCCGGCGACAACGCCCGCCAGAAAGCCGACCTGATCCTCCTGGAACATCAGGCTGGTCACGTTCTTCAGGCCGCCATCAGCATAGCAGTCCTTCTTGGTGTCATCACAGTAGGCCACGCCCTTCGTGGGGAAGTAGGCGTTGTCAATGATCGCAAACTTCACGTTCGGATACTGCTTGGCCTTGACCGCCGTCGCATCGCCCATCAGGAAGCCGACGGTGACGATCACGTCGTACTTCTCGGTGGCGAACTGGTCAATGTTCTTCTCGTAATCGGTCGGCTGCTTGGACTCGATGAACTTGGCGTCCCAGCCGAATTCCTTGGCGGCCTTCTGCACGCCAGTCCAGGCCGACTGGTTGAACGACTTATCATTCACGCCACCCATGTCGGTCACCAAACCGATCTTCTTCTTGCCGCCGGCGCCGCCTGGCGGCGCGGCGCAGGCCGCAACTACTAGAGACACAAGAACCAAGAGCGTGAGGATAACAAGAGTACGTCTGCGCATGTCGGGAACCTCCTCCTGTGGGTAAAGATGTGGGCGAAAGCTATCAGCCAGAAATGATGTGGTCAGCCAACTGGTCGTTACGCTCAGCGCTCGCCCTTGATCGCTGTGCGCCCGCCATCTATCCAATCATCACCTCCCTCCCTTCCTGTAAAACTAGACCGATAATCGCAGATACAGGATCACCGCGGAGTCGAAGTCGGATAGGTGCTGTTACATACGCATTATACCGCAGGCATAGGTGCGCTGCAAAATCACCGTTACCCGCTGCGACCGCCGTTAGGACGGCGTGTAACCTTGCCCGACGCCACGCATCAAAACGCAAAGACAGGCGCTTATCTTGCCTGTCGTCTCACGAGGAGGATGTCATGGCATTATTGAATGAAGCGATTCGCAAAGAGGTGCGGGGCGCGCTGGCCGACGTGAAGCAGCCCGTAGCGTTGAAATTCTTCACCCAGGCTTTCGAGTGCCAGTACTGCAAGGAGACGCGCGAACTGATCGAGGAGGTCGCGGCGCTGTCCGACAAGTTGACCGCCGAGGTCTATGACTTCGTCAAGGACGCTGATGTGGCTCAACGCTACGGCATTGACAAAGTGCCAGCCGTCGCGGTCATCGGCAAAAAGGATTATGGGGTGCGGCTCTACGGCATCCCGGCCGGGTATGAATTCGGCGTCTTGATCGAGGACATCCGAATGGTCGCGCAAGGCGATTCGGGGCTGGCGTCGGAAACCCGCGCCGCTGTGGCAAAGCTCACGAAGCCGATCCGCATCCAGGTATTCAGTACCCCCACCTGACCGCATTGCCCGCGAGCCGTGGTGCTCGCCCATCAATTGGCGATCGAGAGCGATCTGATCACCGCCGATATGGTTGAAGTGACGGAATTTCCCTATTTAGGGCAGAAGTACGAGGTCATGGGCGTCCCGCGCACCGTGATTGATGAAACGATTCACATCGAAGGGGCGGTGCCTGAACCGTGGCTGATGCGGGAATTCGCCAAAGTCCTCTAGCCGGACATTTGACGCAACCGCCAGCCTGAGCTATATTTGTACTGCGTGTGACGATTGCATAATCCAAGCAGGAGGACGGCGTGAGCAAACCAGAGGGATCACCACCAGCCGCCAAGGGACTGGCTGGTATCGTAGTTGGCGACACGAGTATCAGCTTTGTGGACGGCGCCCAGGGCATCCTGGAGTATCGCGGCTATGACATCCGCGTGTTGGCCGAGAACAGCACGTTCGAGGAGGTCGCCTACCTGCTGTGGAACGGGCGACTGCCGACCGCCGAAGCCCTGCGCGCCATGAAGGCGCAGGCGCGAGCGTGCCGCTTCTTGCCACCGGAAGTGCTCACCTTGCTGCGGAACATGCCCAAGAATGCTGATCCGATGGCGGTGATGCGTTCGGCGGTGTCAGTCCTGGCGCATTACGACCCGGAGTCGGAGGAAAACTCGCCGGAAGCGCATCAACACAAGGCCTGCCGCCTGCTCGGACAAATTGCGGGGGTGGTGGCCGCCTACGAGCGGATCCGCTGCGGGGAAGAGCCGATCAAGCCGCGCATGGATTTAGATCACGCGGCCAACTTCCTGTGGATGCTCACCGGCGAAGACCCGGAACCGCTGGCGGCCAAGGCGCTCGACCAATACCTGTTGCTGCTGGCCGAACACGAGCTGAACGCCTCGACCTTCACGGCGCGCGTGATCGCCTCGACCGGCTCTGAGCTGCACTCGGCCATCACCGGCGCGTTGGGCGCGCTGAAAGGCCCGGCGCACGGCGCGGCCGTGCAAGAGGCAATGGTGCAATTCCTGGATATCGGGACGCCTGACAACGTACAAGCGTGGTTCGAGAAAGGCCGCGCCGAGGGACGGCGGGTGATGGGCATCGGCCATCGCGTCTACAAGGTGCGCGATCCGCGCGCCGGCCCACTGATGCACAATGTGGAAATGATGGTGGACGCGACCGGTGAACGCCAGTGGTTCGACATCGCCAGCAAGCTCGAAGCCATCGCGACACAAGACGAATACTTCAAGAGCCGCAACTTGGGCGCCAACGTGGACTTTTATTCGGCGCCGCTGCTCTACTCCATCGGCGTCCCGGTGGACGCCTTCACCTGCATGTTCGCCATGAGCCGCATCGTTGGCTGGACAGCCCACGTCTACGAGCAGCAGGCCGACAACCGGCTGATCCGGCCGCTGGGGAATTATACGGGGCAGCACCAGTTGCCGTGGGTGGCGCTAGAACAACGCCAATAAATCAGCGCCAGTGAATCAGAAGGCCGGATGTCAGGTACTTGACAGCCGGCCTTCATCTTTGCTAACGTCCGCCGATCACCGCGCCAACTGCGGCCCAATTTCCCGAAACAGTGCATACAACGCCAGGAGCGGCAAGGCGCCGAAAGGCAACGCGAACGCCACCCGATTGAGGACGGCCGGCGCGCGGCGGCCCAACTGTTCAAGCGCCAGCGCGCCGAGATCGCGCACGGCGAACCCGCCTGCGAAAATCGCGGTGATCGCGAGCGGCCATTTGGGCAGCCCGGTGTGGCTCAAGATGCCCCAGGCCGCGAGCGCGGCTGCGAAGATGACCAACGCCGCGGCCACGATCCGCCCGGCGCGTGGGGCCGTCGCCGCCTCCCAGCCCATCGCAAACGCCAGCGCAATCGGAATCAACGCCGTGAACAGATACCGTCCCTGATGCTGCACGAACTGGGTGTTGTACCAGGCATAGGTGAGGAAGGTCAGCAAAACGGACACCCCCATCAGGATGATGATGCGCGAGCGTGAAACGTCAAACGTCAAGCGTGATGCATCATGCGCTTTGGCGACGGCGTGGCCCGCCGTTCCGGCCATTTGCTGATTTGCTGATTTGCTGATTTGCTGATTTGCTGATTCGTTGATTCGCCATTCGCCACTCGCCATTCGCCACACCAGCCCGCCCCCCCCCACACCGCTCAACAACGCCAGCGCAAAGTAGATCCGGCTATCCATAAAGACGCCCAGCCAACCGAAGACGCCCCAGAAGCTCTTGAAGGTGAACTCGACGCCGCGGCGGAGATAGGCGTTCCAGCCGACCTGCGCCAGGTATTCGCCGGTGCGCGTCTGGCCGATGACGATCTGATCGTGGCGGATGAGGCCGAGGAAATCGGGCCAGCCGTAGACGGCCAGGTCACGGGCGTACCACGGCAGACCGATCACGAGCATGGGGCCGGCGACCAGCACGCTGTCGAGCAGGATGCGCCGCAGGCTGACGCGCTCCCGCCGCCAACGCCAGAGCAAGACCCCGCCCGCCAACGGCACGGCGATGTACGCCGTCGTCTTCGTCACCAGGATCAGCCCCAGCAGCACGCCCAACCCCAAATTGGCGAATGGCCCCCTGACTCCTGCCGCCCGCCCCCTGCCCCCAGACCCCACCACCCACCCGATCAACAGGTACAATACCGCGGCAAACAAAACCTCGGCCAGCACATCGTTGCCGACCTGCGCGACCGTTGCCAGGTGTTGGGGCAAGAAGGCGACGAATGCGGCCGTGCCGAGCGCGACCGCGGCGCGTCCGGGGACGATGCGGCGAGCGATCGCATACGCCAGCAGCACGACGCCGCAGCCCATTAGCACTGAAGCCAGGCGCAAAGGTAACAGCGCCCCGCCCGTGAGACGATAGATCGGCGCCAGCAGTGCGTAATAAAGCGGCGGCTGGTGGAACTCATAGCGGATCGGCTCGATGCCCAGGTCGGGGGGGAACTTCCGGCTCTTGATCTCCTCCAGGTAACCATGGGGATAGTCGCCCATCTTGAGTTCCGGGAAGCCGCCCGTAGTTGCCACGAATCGGATATAGTTGTAGTGGGCCGGTTCGTCAGGCGCTTGCCAGGCCGGCGTGCGCATCGCAAAGAGCGCGCCGAGCAGCAGATAGAACCCAAGAATCGCCAGAAGAAAGCTGTGGCGCAGACGCATGCGATAAGACCTTTCTGGCGTTCAACAAGTACATGTTTCGCCGAAGGCGAATAGATCCCCGATGGATTGCCGCGTGTAATTTCGCCAGATGGCCTCCCCGAAGACGGGGGCGACCGACAAGATCGTCATGTTTGACAATTTTTTCCCCTTCGGGATCGGCACGGTATCGGTCGTCACGATCTCCCTGATCTGGCGGATGCGGGCCAGTTTTTCAGTAGCATCGCCGCTGAACAAACCATGCGTGCACACGACCACGATCTCCTCAACCCCGTTGTGGATCAAGCGTTCGCTCAGCGCAACGATTGAGCCGCCGGTAGCGATCTCATCATCATAAATCAAGGCGCGGCGGAAGCCCTCCACCTGCCGGTCAATCGCCGGGCCGATGACCACTTTCGTGTCGGAGACGCGCATCTTATCGGCGGACGCAGCGGGCAGCCCGAGTTGTGTCGCCAGGCGGGCCGCGGAACCGGCGCGGCCATAATCCGGCGCGACGACCAGCGTGTCGGCCGGGTCAAAGTCATATTGACGGAGATACGCCACGAACAACGCCCGCGCAGTCAGCGGATCGCAGGGGATGCCGAAAAAACCATGCACCTGCGGTGAATGCAATGTCATGGTCATGACGTGCGTCGCGCCGGCGGTTTGCAGCAGGTCGGCGATCAATCGGGCGGCGATAGAAATGCGTGGCGCGTCCTTCTTGTCGGAACGCGCGTATGAGAAGTAGGGAATGACAGCGTGGATTTCGCGGGCCGCAGCGCCGCGGGCCGCATCCATCATCATAAAGAGCTCGATCAAGTGATCGCTGACGGGAGGAACCAACGACTGGACGATGAACACAACCCGTGAGCGCACGCTGGCGCCCAGTTGAACGGCGAGGTTGTCGTTGTTGAAGCGACGCACCTCTGTTTTCTCCAGCGGGATCGCCAGATACGCGGCGATCTTGCCGGCCAACTCAGAATGCGAACTTCCGCTGAAAAACCGCACATCGTTCGAGTCTAATGCATGACACATAGGCCCTCCGACCGATATTTAGGATGGGGAATAAACACCGAACGCGTTCATCGGTTATGCAGCTTGGTTACTCTCCAGCAAAACCTCGCGGCCGCGGCTCCCGCCTTGATCGGGGCCAATAACGCCGTTGGCCTCCAATTCATCAATCAGGCGCGCGGCGCGCGAATAGCCGATGCGCAGCCGGCGCTGCAGCAGCGATACGCTGGCCCGGCCCGACTTGCGCACCTCCTCAACGGCCTGGGCATACATATCATCGCGACCGCTCGCGGCCTGTTCGGCCGCGGCCACCTGATCCCACAGCGGCTGCTGGAGCGTCTCCTGGCCGGGCAGCCAGGGCGGGTCAAGGGGTTCGACGGACGGCGCGGGCGGACGGCCAGCCAGATCGGGCGTTGAAAGCACGCCATCCGCATCGGCATCAGGCACGACCATGCTCGGATCGAGCGGCTCCAGTTCTGGGCCGAGCGTGCGCGCGCCTTTCCAGTAGCTCACCAGGCGCGCCGTCTCACGATCGGATACGTAGCAGCCCTGCAAGCGTTGTAGTTTGGACGCGTCCGGGGCCATATACAGCATGTCGCCGCGGCCCAACAGTTGCTCCGCGCCGGGCGTATCGAGGATGACGCGGCTGTCAATCTGCGAGGTGACGGCAAAGGCGATCCGGGC
>Ga0172370_10008592_pt1 | contig 12213 bp, 12 predicted proteins | sample LakKiv5m_FD_114538 | JGI IMG/M metagenome (GOLD analysis project Ga0172370, IMG submission 114538) | Freshwater microbial communities from Kabuno Bay, South-Kivu, Congo - kab_022012_11.5m | ecosystem: Environmental > Aquatic > Freshwater > Lake | place: Democratic Republic of the Congo...
GAAAGGTTCTGAGAAACTCACGCCCCGGGGGGGTGAATGCTCGTGAGAAACTCATCCTCGGGGTGGGTGAAAGGTCGTGAGAAAATCGGCCTCAGGTGGGTGAAAGGTGGTGAGAACCCACACAAAGGGAGTGCATTTTGACAGGAGTCACGGATTGTCCATTAAACTCCTGCTTTAAAATATGTATTTCGGTAAGAGTAACGTAAATGTCAAAAATACTGATTCACAAAATGTTGCGCAAGATGGGGTTTGAATTTCATAGGATAAAAACCGCTACGTCAAATTCCGCTCAGATTGTAGCTTTATTACGGAGATTCGGAGTCGATCTTGTGATAGATATCGGTGCAAACATCGGCCAATTTGCGTTAGAAATTCGTGAATGTGGATATCATGAAAAAATCGTTTCTTTTGAACCGCTTTCCAAAGCGCATCACAGGTTGGAAAAGGCGAGTAAGAGAGACCCGCGATGGGAAGTTCACCCACGCTGTGCTTTAGGTGACTACAATGGCGAAACCGAAATTAACATTGCCGGAAATTCGGTTAGCAGTTCAATCCTTCCGATGCTTAGTAAACACAGGCTTGTCGCACCTGAATCCACTTACCAAGGGAAAGAGAAAGTCAACATATATCGGCTTGATAGTATAGTTGACAAGTATCTGCTCGGTGCGCATGTTCCATTTCTTAAGATAGATACCCAAGGTTTTGAGTGGCAAGTTTTGGATGGGGCAGAGGAAACACTTCCTCGTGTGAAGGGGATTCTGCTGGAACTTTCCTTTGTTGAACTTTACGGAGAGCAGCATTTGTGGGAAGAATTAATCAAACGCCTTAAAGTTGATGGGTTCACACTTTGGGCGTTACAGAACGAATTTGTCGACGCTTCTGATGGTCGAACCTTGCAGATGAATGGAATATTTTTCCGGAATTAATGGGATTATGCTCAACTGTAATTCCGATAATCCTAGAATTCACCATTGACGGACTCGTAATAAGTCCCTTGCTCTCCGGGAACGATCTCTCCGGGGAGATCTTCCAGTCGGCCACGGAGAAGTTGGCGAAGGTGCTTTCGGTCGACCCGTCCCGGCAGCGGTTGGACTCGATCCACAGAGGTGGTCCCTGAAATTCGGACAGTCGTGTAAGGAGGAAAAACTCCACCTTAAATTCGCTGCCAACCTGTCCAGGTCTTGGGGACCACCTCTGGGATTCTAACTTTTTACGAGGCTATCGGTCATGACCCTTAGTTTAATTCTGTTCTTAAGCGTTATAATTGTAAGTTCCTTATCTATTTTGTGTTTGAGGGAGGAATTTGGAATTGCAACCGTATTATTATTGGGTTGCTATTTTGTACCAGTGCAAAAACTGGTAACCTCAAATCCATATTATTTATCGGATAGTTTGTTAGAGTTTGTTATATATAGTTTATTAATTCTAGTTCTCTTGCGGAATAATATAGTTGGTGATAAACTAAGGATAGTGAGAACACCATTAAATCTGCCAATATTTGTATTTCTGTGTTCTATTTTGTTTACTGGGATTATATCGCTGTTGTTTTTTTCCCAATCTAAAGGTTTGGTATTAATTGGACTAATGGGCATGATTCCATATGTAATGTTTTTCCCGCTTATTTATGGGATCAGAAACGACAATCAACTTAATATCATTGTTGTGTTTATTTTTGCTATTGCAATTGTTGGCGCTATCTGTTCTATAGTATCATCCTTTTATCCTGATTCAATATTTGCTTTGGCTAATATAATTGAGGAGTGGGGGTTTGGATATTATTATTATAGGACAATCCCTTACGGGATACAAATGATTGTATTTGCATTCATAGTTTCGGTTAGTCTTTTACCTTTTCTTGGCTCTATAAAGAATAAATTATTGCTTTTATTTGTAATATTTGTTTTATTTTTTGCGATAGTGCTTACATTTACGAGAAGCATATGGATGCCATTAGTTATTACTATGGTTGGACTAGTGGCAATGTTGCCATGTAAAAAAATATGGAGTTTTAGCCGATGGCTGGTTGCCATTGTGTCAATGGTGACGATTGCAGGTATATTTCTAAATCACTATTCTACATCTTTTTATCATGGAGAATTTATAAACACTGTAATAAACGGTTTCCTTTCAAGTTTTAAAGCATTGGAGTATAGTGGGGGACTGACAGCGGATCCTTCCTTGAACGCTAGAATGTTGGAAACACAACAAGGAATGGATTTAATAAAAAACAATTTGGTTGCGGGGGTAGGATATAAGTATCGTTTAGATACCATGGAAGCGACAGTATCGTATTTGCACAATGGGTATGTATCAATCATGATGGTACAAGGACTGATTGGCTTTATTCCGTTTATGTGGTTGATAATAACATTCTTTTTCAGAAGCCTTAAAATTTATCGTACTGTAAAGGCATCACCATACAAGGGATTGGTTCTTGGTTTTACAGGTGGATTTTGGTTTATATTAATGTCTGCATTTTTTGGAAATGGGCTTCAGTACGGTAAAGTTATGATACTGGTATTAATGTTAATAATGGGTTTAACTGAAGTTGTTTTCAGATTGAATAACGAATATAAGAGAGACTTGGCAATCTGAACGATTGTTGCATTAAGCGATTATATTTCCTGCGAATAATTACAGATGATAATAGAATTTATCCCAACGGTTTCAATTATCACGCCGTCATATAATCAGGGAAAATATATAGAACAAACCATCCTTAGCGTTATATCTCAGGAAGGTCATTTCTACCTTGAATATATCGTAATAGATGGTGGATCTGTTGATGATTCGGTCAATGTTATCAAGAAATATGAACAAATAATTACAGAAAACAGGTATTTAGTAAAGTGCAATGGAATTGATTACAGGTGGATATCCGAATCTGACGGCGGGCAATCAGAGGCGTTGAATAAGGGATTTATGATGGCAAAAGGAGACGTGATAACGTGGCTTAATTCCGATGATACATATTTAGACGGAACTATTGGCAAAGTCATTAAGGAGTTTTTGTCTCATCCCAATGTGAGTTTGATATATGGTGATTGCAATATTGTAGATAGTGAGAATAACTTAATAAAAAAATGGGAAACGGGTCCTTTTTCCAAAAAAACTTTAAGCCGCTATTGCCCGCTTGCACAACCGGCCGCATTTTTTCGAGGTACGATTTTGAGAGAAATTGGATTATTAAATACATCTCTTCATTTTGCATTGGATTATGAATATTGGGTGAGAATATATAAAGGTGGATATCGCGTAAAAAAATTAGATGCTATTCTAGCAAATTATCGTCTACACTCTGAATGCAAAACCTTCTCTTTATATAATAGCACTGGAGAACTTCTTTGTGTTGCTTTTCAATACTTCACAAATGCTTTTCCGGAAACACTCAAATTGTATATATTACAACTGTGTAACGAAACAAAATGCGACATTGAAACAGCTCGTGATTATTTTTACAATGAAATACAAAAACATAAACATGTAGAGTTAGGGCTTAATTTCGACAAGAATATCTTATACGGATATTATTTGGCCAAATTGGAATCTGTTGTGATTGATATTATTAAGTATGGAAAAGGAAATGTTTTTGATCTGGTGAAAGTTACAAGAGAATTGCCATCGATTTCAATGAGAATACGGATTGTTGTTCTTCTTTTTAAATCGCTTTTTAAAAGAAGTTGCGATTTTGTGATAAATAGGTTATTCAGGTCAACGATAATTGTGAATAATCAATAATGAAAATAACCTTCGTAATTCACGGGCTTTCGGTTTCAGGTGGGATCAAGGTAGTATTTGAATATGCAAATCGCCTTACGGAAAAAGGGCATCTGGTTACTCTTGTTGTTCCGATTGGGCCAATTAGGGATGTATCCTCTTGCGTTACTTTAAAAGAGCGGTTTCTGGATCGAGTAAGAATAATAATTAACAAGCATATTGTCAGTTGGTTCCCTGTGAACGCAACTATAAAATTTGTTCCATCCCTTTCTGAAGAATACATTCCAGATGCTGACGCAATAATAGCAACTTGGTGGAAAACGGCAGAATGGGTGAATACCTATCCCTCCCGAAAAGGCGAAAAATTCCATCTCATTCAAGGATACGAAGTATGGGGCGGTCCGCGAGAGAAAGTGCATGAAACATACAAAATGCCTCTAAGAAAAATAGTGATTTCTTCGTGGCTTAAAGGTCTATTCGATAGTAAATATGAACTTGTTTACGGACCTATACTGAATGGAGTGAATTTTAAACAATTCTATAATAACGATAAAACATTCAATAATTCTGCAAGGATAGGTATGATTTATGACCGTTGTAATTTTAAGGGGTCTGGTGATGGCATAAAGGCATTCGAAATTTCCAGAAAGAAATATTTTGACATTAAATTAGTGATGTTTGGAAGATCGTGGCCTGGATTAGAAGTACCCGAAGATGTGGAATTTTATTACGACCCACCCCAAAATAAATTGCGGGAAATTTATTCGTCCTGCGACATCTGGATTTCCCCGAGCTGGTATGAGGGGTTTGGGCTTCCTGCAGCGGAGGCAATGGCGTGTAAATGCGCTGTGTTAAGTACGGATACAGGTGCGATAAGGGATTATGCAGTGCCTGGCGAGACAGCTTTGGTTTCTCCACCAATGGATCCGGAAGCGTTGGCGAATAATTTAATAACTCTTTTGGATAGTCGGGATAGGCTGGAAAAAATTTCATTTGCTGGTTATAACAGAATTAGAGAATTTACTTGGGAGAGGGCTACGGAGCAATTAGAGAACATTCTGTGCCAAGGTTTTTTTAAAAACAAAGATGAATAATATATTCATATAATCAGTGAACTAGATAACAATATGCTGGATTTATCAATAGTTATTGTGAATTATAATGTAAAGGATTTACTGAAAGCTTGTTTAACCTCAGTTTATCATCAGGCAATAAAATTCTCTTTTGAGGTTTTTGTAGTTGACAACGCTTCGTCCGATGGCAGCGCAGACATGGTTGCCGAAGAATTTCCCAATGTAAAATTAATAAGAAATAAAGAAAACATGGGTTTTTCAAAAGCCAATAACATTGGCATAAAACAAAGCAGTGGCAATAACGTTCTATTGTTGAATCCGGATACCATTGTTTTGGATAATGCATTGCAAAAAATGAAATGTTTTCTTGAAACCCATCCGGAAGTTGGTATCGTTGGACCGGAATTATTGAACCCGGACGGAAGCGTCCAGTTTTCTTCGAAAAATTATTTTCCGTTTATGTTCGATGGGTTATTGATCTCTCATATCTTAAGGAAATTATTCAAAACTCGTGAGTTTGCTCATAGTCATATTACAGAACAAACTTGTTGGGTTATGGGTTCATGTTTAATGGTAAAAAGAGAAATACTTGAGATAGTTGGTTTGTTAAATGAGCATATAACATTTTTTTTTGAAGATGCAGATTTGTGCCTTAGAGTAACTAAAGCAGGCTTCAAGGTGTATTTTATTAAAGAAGCTAATATTATTCATTATGGTGGTGCAAGCTGGAAACAACTGGATAATTCTTTTATGATAGGAAGGCAGTCGCTGTTTCAATTCTTCATAATCCATAAAGGCCGATTATATGCAAATTGTTTCAAGGCATTAACAATATTGGATAAAGTTATAGTATCTTTTATATATGTTGTTATCCCAAAAAAATTTAGAGAGAGGAAATTAGGAAATGATTACGAGCCTAAAATTAAATATTTTCTTCGTATAGGTTCTTTGAAATTACCGAATTCGCTAAATTGTAAAGAAGTGAATATTGATAACTGCAAACGTGACTCCTCTAATTAGAGATCTGTCGATAAACCCTATCTGACGTTTTTAATATGACAATTCGCGAAGATATAAATGCAATATTTCTAGATCCTTGTGGAGATAAGCATTGGACAACTGGTGGTGAAAAACGTTTTAGAAAAATAGAAGAATATTTAAAGAAATATATCATGAATGTAAATGTGATTTCTTTTGCAGATTTTCCATTTGAGGTTAATGCCAAGAATTTTATACGGACAAATATTAATATATTTCAAAAAATCAAGTCCCAAGACTCATTTAATAAACGTTCTGTATTTATTTATCCAAATAGTTGTTCTCTATTTATATTTTTTGCATTGATTCTTATACGAATTACTTGCAATATCAAAATTATAATGACAGTAGAACATTTCAAGTATCCACTATATCCAAGTATAAAATCATTTTTATCGCGTGGGTTGTGGTTATTTCCAAATATTGTCTGTGTGCATTGTTCCCATATGTTAATAGTAGTTAGCAAAAGCACTGAAAAAGAGTGCAAACAAATGGGAGTAAATGCAAGGAAGATTAAAATTGTGCCCAATGGAATTGAAAAGGTTAAATATCTTGAAACTATAAAGGGCATTGAAAAACGAAATGAAATCATCGACATTTTGTTTATTGGTTATTGTGGAAGAATAAAGGGTCTGCGATATTTAGTTGAAGCAATGATGGTGTTAAAACAGCAAGGGAAAAGTAATTATTATCTTCATATTGTTGGAGATACAAAAAAAGACCCAATGTATTTCAGTGAAATTCAAAAATTTATATATGAAAATTCACTGAATGACAGGATAAAGTTTTATGGTCCAATGTATGAGAAAAACCTCGATCATGTTTGGGATCAGGCGAATATATTTATTTTACCTTCATTGTGGGAATCATATGGTCTAGTTATTGTTGAAGCAATGACAAGAGGGATACCGGTAATTGCAACAAATGTTGGTGCTATTCCTGAATTGGTAACCGATGGCATATCAGGGTTAATCGTTCCACCAAAAGATAGTTGTGCATTGGCAGAAGCAATACAAAAATTATCATTGGATATATCCTTACAACACAAAGTAATAGCAGGTGGGCATATAATCGCAAAGAATAGTTTGTCTTGGGAGGAAAGTTGCGAAGAATGCCATCAACATATAGTTTCTGTTTTTAACGCTCAGGGTCCAGAAAAAAGGCACCTAAACCGTTGAAGATATTGTTTGTAAATCAGAGATTGGCTACATTCGTTAAAAAGGACTTAGACATATTAAGCGAGAATCATACAGTCCATTCAATCTATTTTAACGGGTTAAAAGATATTTTTGATGTATATAGGCAGGCAAAATGGTGTGATATCACATATTCCTGGTTCTGCTCTCCACATGCTTTTTTTACGGTTTTGCTCTCAAAAGTACTTGGAAAAAAATCTGTCGTTGTTGCGGGCGGCTATGATGTCGTGAACGCTCCTGATATAAAATATGGAGTTTATTTCGGTTCTAGTCCAATAAGGATATTAAAACAGATATTCTCTATGCTAACTTTCAAGATGGTGGATTTAGTATTATGTGTTTCAAAATCCAACGCAGAAGAGGCAATTAATAATGCTAAAGTTCATCCGGATAAAATAAGATTGGTTTATCATGGATTTAATCATGTGAAATATTCACCAATGGATACGATGATGAAAGAACAAATAGCTCTAACAGTAGGGGATGTAAGTTCATCAACTTCCCTTAGAAAAGGACATGATTTATTCGTAAAAAGCGCGGCGTATCTTCCACATATTCAATTTGTAATAGTGGGAAAAGAATTTGATGATTACGCGTTTCGGTTGAAAAAAGACGCCCCGGAGAATGTTTCGTTCCTGGGTAATGTTTCGAATGAGAAACTTCTTGAAAATTTTAGAAGAAGCAAGGTATATGTGCAAACATCAAGGCATGAAGGTTTCGGTTGCGCAGTCGCGGAGGCCATGCTTTGTGAATGTGTACCCGTTGTTGCCAGAAGGACGGCGCTTCCGGAAGTCGTGGGGGATTGCGGCTTTTATGTGGATGAGCTAACACCGGAATCTGTGGCAGATAAAATAAAGGAAGCACTTTCAACAGGCAATGATATGGGTAAGAACGCACGCAAAAGAATTATGGACAATTTTACTGAGGAAAAAAGAGGAAAGGAATTAAATATTCATTTAGAAGATTTAACAGGATTAAAATAGTTTGATTTTATTATGTTTAATGCGAAATGACATTGTTTAAGTTGGTATCGACATAATGAGAAAATATAATATTCTGCAAGTCACTTCACTTAGTCAAATAGCTGGTACGGAATTGTCAACGTTAATGTTATCCAAAGAACTGAAAAGAAGAGGACATGAAATAAGTATATTTTGTAATGACGGGCCTCTAACGGAAGACTTCAGAAAACAAGGGATACAAGTTATTTTGGGTGATGCGTATCCGCGGCATTTATTTTCCTGGGAGGCATTAAAAACGATATATGCTTTAAAAATATGTATTGAAAATAACGGGGTAGATATATTGCATGTTCAGACTGCCACTTGTTTGCCATTGGTTTTTCTCGCCAATAAATGGAGTAAAAGAAAAGCGAAATTTATATGGCATTGCCGCGGGTTAAATCAAAATAATTACAATATAGTCTCAAGATTTGCTGATTTTGCCACTGATTTTATTATAACGAATTGCAATTCAGAAAAAAGTAAAATAGAGATTAATGGTGTGCCCAAGCATAAATTAAAAACTATATATAACCCGCCTCCATCGATTAATATACCGTCGGCATATGTCAATAAAGATGCAATATTTCTTAATGAATTAAGTATTATTGATAGTGCATTTGTAATTGCAACTGTATCCAGGTTGGATGTTGACCGAGGTGTACAGTATTATTTAGAGGCAGCCTCAATATTGATTAACAGATATAAAATTACAAACGTTATATTTTTGGTTGTAGGGGATGGACCTCTCAAAAATAAATTAATGGAAGAGTCCATTAGGTTAGGAATTAGCGATTACGTTTTATTTTTAGGGGTAAGGCGTGATATTGAAAGGGTCTACGCGAGCATGGATTTACTGGTCAATCCAAACATTTTGGGTATGGGTACAGATAACATCAATGCAGAAGCAATGGCATTTTATAAACCGGTAGTGGCAGCGGAAGTTGGCGGGATCCCGGAAATTGTTATAGATGGTGAAAATGGATTTTTGGTACCACCAAGGGATTCGGAGGCGATTGCAGGAAAAATTCTGCTTCTGCTTAAATCGGAAGAATTAAGGGAAAAAATGGGCGAAGCAGGACGGAAAAAAATAGAGGAATGTTTTACGCCGGAAAAAATGGGTGATGAAGTAGAGAAAGTATATATGAGTTTAGTTGCAGATTCAATATAGCTATTTACATTGTAATTATAATAACTTAGCGTTAATACGTCGGGGGGCAAATATGGCAAATGAAAATGATATTAAGGAGTGGTATAATGAAAGGCATCGCACCTTAAAAGAAAATGCTTGGCGACCTTATGAGGCATACCCGATATTCCTGGATTATTTAAATGTTAAATCCGGAAATAAATTATTAGATGTTGGTTGTGGAGTAGGGTATCTGCTAAAAGCAGCGGAACAAAGAGGTTTGCAGACATACGGAATTGATATTTCTGACGAAGCCATTAAAATTACGAATAATATCTCTCGTAATTCTGTGGTCTCGGTAGATAAAGGAGAATGTTTAAAATATGAGAATGAAACATTTGATTATGTAACATGCATAGGAGCATTAGAGCATTTTTTAGATATGCCAAAGGCTCTGCAAGAAATAAAAAGAGTGTCAAAAAATGATGCCACAATATTAATTGTAGTGCCAAATATAGATAACATATTTTGGAAGATAAACGACAATCCAGGTACCGAACAGAAAGATATAAACGAAAACTTATTTTCATTAAAGGAATGGAAGGAAATATTTTATCAGGCCGGGTTTAAGATATTGAATATATATCAAGATAAATGGTTTATGAGATGCATTCATCCATTTTCATCGTTCAATCCGTGTAATATTTTAAAGAATATTATTAAAAAAGTCGTTTGGATATTTCTCCCGTTAGATAAAACATATCAATTTATATTTGTAATGAATAAAAAATAACAGGTACGGTAAATTATAAATATAGGACAACGCGTAATGGCCGCAAAGGTTAGTATTATAATACCTTGCAGGAACGAAGAAAAATATATAGAAAAATGTCTTAAATCGGTAGTAAACAGTGATTACAACAAGGATCAGATTGAAGTTTTAGTGGTTGACGGGATGAGCGAGGATAAAACACGGGAAGTTATCCATAGATACTGCAGAAATTACTCTTTCATCAGTTTTTTTGAAAACCCCGGAAAAACAATTCCTTTGGCTATGAACATTGGCATTTGTAATTCGAGCGGCGGCATAATAATGAAAATTGATTCTCATTCCATTTACACTACTGATTACATATCAAAGTGCGTAAGGTTTCTACGCGAATATGATGCCGACAATGTTGGAGGTGTGTTGACAACTTTTCCACGGGAGGACACTAAATTAGGATGGGCGATTGTAAAGGCCATCACCAGTCCCTTTGGGGTAGGTAATTCGCGATTCAGGATAGGTGATAAAGAACCTGTTTGGGCAGATACTGCTTACAGCGGTTGTTATCGTAGGGATGTATTTGACCGCGTTGGTTTTTATGACGAGAATATTGCAAGGAGTGAGGATCTTGCTATCAATTCAAAGCTGCGAAAAAGGGGAGGGAAGATACTTCTTGTTCCAGAGATTGTCACTTCTTATTATGCAAGGTCTGACTATTTTGGTTTCGTGAGACACAACTTCGATAACGGCTATTGGATTACATATCCTCTTGTGTTCGGCCAATTGCTATTTTCATGGAGACATGTTGTCCCCCTGTTTTTCGTGGTTTTCATGATAGTTGCTGCCTGCATGACATTGTTCGCAGGATTAGGCATGTTACGCTTCGTTCCGCTAGTTGCCGTGTGCGTACCATATGCTGTCGCCAATATTTATTTTTCAGGAATGACAGCATGGGTTAATAGGGACTTCAAGTTGCTGTTTCTAATGCCGGTGATCTTTGCAACTCTACATATCGTGTACGGTTTCGGTTCACTTTGGGGACTTTCAAAGGTCTTTGCATCACATGCCGTATCGATATTTAATAGGCGGGCGTATGGTCACGGAGACTAATCTTGTGGGGGATTTATAATTGACCACCTTAAAATCAAATACCGAATGGAAACAATGGGGAAAGGATGACCCCCTGTGGGGGGTTGCCTCATGGTCTAACAAACAGAAAGGAGGAGTTTGCGCGTGGACGGACGAAGAGTTCTATGGACTTGGAGAATCTGACTGGCGGGACTTTTCTCGACATTGGCAACACTACGGAGTTGACAAAGAGAGTTGCCTGGAAATTGGATGCGGTGCAGGTCGGATCACCAAGCAACTGGCTCTATCGTTTAATCACGTCTACGCAGTCGATGTTTCAGAAGATATGATAAATTACGCCAGAGAAAGAGTAGATGCGCAAAACGTGGAATTTTCTGTTATCGACGGCCTGAAGATACCCAAAGTTGATGGTTCATTCAAAGCCGTCTTCTCGACTCACGTCCTCCAACATTTGGATAGCGTCGAAATAGGTTTTTCCTATTTCCGTGAACTCTATCGTGTACTTGCTGTAGGTGGAACAATAATGGTTCACCTGCCTCTTTATCAATTTCCTGCAGATGAAGGCAAGGTTGGGTCCATATTACGTAAAATCTGGAATCTTCATCGACAACTCTCTGGCATACGTGTCTTGGTTTTAAGAAGGAAGAGAGTGAAAATAATGAGGAGAACACCATACCCGATTCGATCTCTACACGCCTTCCTGGCTGATCTGGGCTACAAAAATATTGAATTTCGGATTTTTCCGACGACGATCAATGGAGATCTCCATCCATTTGTTTTGGCTACCAAATAGATTTCGATAGTCTATCAACATACAGAGCTGGTCGGGGATTTTTGGACACCCGGATAAGTGATGAGCTGCTCTAATCTGGAGGGGGAATCCCCTGGGAGGAGCAGGGAAATGACGAAGAGACGTCCAAGGCGGAACCACTCGACAGGGTTCAAGGCAAAGGTGGCGTTGGCGGCGATTCGCGGGGACAAGACACTGAACGAATTGGCCGAGCAGTTTGAAGTCCATCCGAACCAGATCGTGCAGTGGAAGCAGCTACTGCTGTCCCATGCCGAGGAAGTATTTTCCCGGGGCGGGAAGAAGTCGTCGGAACCCGGTCCTACCGTGGCGGAACTGCACGCCAAGATCGGGAAGCTGACGATGGAGAACGATTTTTTAGAATCCGCGCTCGGTCGTATCGACGGTGCGAGCGCC
>Ga0172370_10008598_pt1 | contig 12207 bp, 8 predicted proteins | sample LakKiv5m_FD_114538 | JGI IMG/M metagenome (GOLD analysis project Ga0172370, IMG submission 114538) | Freshwater microbial communities from Kabuno Bay, South-Kivu, Congo - kab_022012_11.5m | ecosystem: Environmental > Aquatic > Freshwater > Lake | place: Democratic Republic of the Congo...
CACTGCCGCAAAAAATTCATTGATAAGTTATGTTTCTAACGGGGGCACGCTTATAGCTCCCAATGTAAAAGATAACTACCTCTTTCCTCTTTTCGGGATATCAGCAGGCAGCATATCCGATTTGCATTTTGAAATATCATTTAATATGCCTCTGAACGATCCGGCATTTCGCTGGCTTAATGACATTATGGAACAAACCATTAGCCTGGGAGATGCTGAACTCTATTCTACCTTCTTAACCACAAGAAGCTATTCAGTTTCCGATGCCGTTGCCGTTGCAGAATACAATGATCATACTGCTGCCATTACAACAAATAATTATGGCAACGGAAAGACTTATGCGCTCGGTTTTTCATTTAAAAACCTTATCCTCTTATATCAAACCAACCAGGATGAAAGCGCTCAACGTGTTTATTCCAATGGCTTTGAACCCTCCGGTGATGCAGTCATATTATTTATTAAAGCCATTTGCACCGAAACCATTTCAAATTCCGTTTGGCTGCATACAAGCCCTTTCAACAGTAAATCAACACTGATGATAACCCATGATGTTGATGCCCGCACTTCAGTAGACACCATGCATTATTATGCCGATTATGAAAACTCAATCGGTGTTTCAGCAACCTATCTCATCACTACTCATTACCTTGATGATGGCTGCATGACTGATTATTTCAATCCCGGCAATTATTCAAAAGTTCAGTACCTGCTTGATAAAGGACATAAATTAGCCAGTCATTCAGTAGGTCATTTCGGAGATTTTGATAACGAATCGGTTGCCCCGCTGGGTATGCTTGGAAATACTCAGGCAAACTATCTTCCCTATGATTCCTGCACTTCATCTCCAACATCAGGCTCAACTGTAATTGGCGAAACAGAGGTTTCAAAAAATCTCCTGGAATCTTTATTCGGAGTTCCTATCCGCACCTTCCGCGCAGGTTATCTTTGTTTCAATGATAAACTTATTAACGCGCTTGATACCCTCGGATACCGGTATAACACTACCTTATCCGCTGATGACGTACTTACCAATTTCCCCTTCCTGTCTCATAAAGACAGGATAAGCAGCGGTGCTTTATCCAATGTATGGGAAATACCGATGACGATTTCCGATGTGTTCCAGGATAACCTGATGTCGCTTGCCAATTATCATGAAAAAGAAGCGATATGGTTAGATGTGATTTTAAGAAACAAAGCTAATTATGCGCCAAACGTTTTGCTCATTCATCCTACGCGAGTGTTTAAATTATGGGCTGAACAGGATTTACTCAACCAACTCCCGGATGATATGATGGTTTGTGATCTGGAAACTTATGGTGATTTCTGGAAAAGCAGGGACAACATCACTTTTACTACAACGCTTGAAAACAATGTGCTTACCGTTATTGTTCCTCATACCTTGCTGCCGCTCGACAGCAGCATCAGTTTTATTGTTGATAACGGGCAAGACCTTACTGCTATACTTGCGAAAGATGATCTTGGAAATCCGGTTGAGATTATACAATCCGGTTGGGACGACAACGGAATAATCCTGCATTTCGGTTACTTCCCTCTTGTACTCACTTCTGTTGATGATAAACCCGGAATTGATGAAACTTCTGTTAGTTGTTACCCAAATCCTTTTAATGAAGAAACTACCATAGAAATATGGCTGAAAGAGAAAAACATTACCTCTGTTTCCATTTATAATTTAACAGGTCAGGTGATAAAATCTTTCGGAACGGAAACACTGCAATCAGGAGTTTACCATTATAACTGGGATGCAGCAGAACTACCCAGCGGAATATATTTATGCGAGGTGAATGTAGGAGATAAAACCATTGTAAAAAAAATAGTCCTCTCGCGGTAGTATTCCTCTCTTTTGGCTTTCATACAGGCTATGTAGTCAATTTACCTTATCTTTGCGCCCGACAAACTGTTCTATCGTTCTTTATTTATAAGGAAAGGAAAGTCCGGGCAACACAGGGCGCCATACTCTTCGAAAGCGGAGGTATCACGCAGAAATACGTGATAACAGAAAGTGCCGCAGAAAATAACCGCCAGGACCACCCCTCCCAAACCCTCCCCAAAGGGGAGGGCTTATCCAACGCACAAGCCGTTTGATGGCAAGTGGATTGGCAAAGTCTCCCCTTGTGGGGGAGATTTAGAGGGGGTGGATTTGGTAAGGGTGAAAATGTGAGGTAAGAGCTTACAATGCACGGCAGCAATGTCGCGCATGGGAAAACCTTATGGGTTGTAAGACCAAATAAACCGGAGGGCTGCCCGTCCAATTCCGGTGGGTAGGTTGCTTAGATAAATGATAGAACCCGACAGAACCCGGCTTACAGGTTTGTTATTTTATGGCACGCCATCCCCAAAAGGGTGGCGTGCCGCCTTTTTATACAGTTTTTTATTTGAAGAAATGGGCTATACAAATGTATTATCACATTCTTTATTTGAAGAATTGGGCTATACAAATGTATTATCACATTCTTTATTTGAAGAATTGGGCTATACAAATGTATTATCACATTCTTTATTTGAAGAATTGGGCTATACAAATGTATTATTGTGTTCCTCATTTAAGCAAATGGATTATACAAATGTATTATTGTATTCCTCATTTAAAGATAGGGTATTAATATTTATCAGGATGAACCCTCAGATGACAATTGCCGTTTGCCGGATAAGAACCCAAAGTTTTTCAAGCCCTTAATTAGTCTATCTTCGCGCCCTATTAAAAATTAATACATAGAAAAGTGAATACATTTGAAACATTGGGAATTGACGGAAAAATCCTGGGTGCTATCAAGGACATGGGATTTGAAAACCCAATGCCGATACAGGAAAAAGCCATCCCCGAACTACTTAAAAACGATAGCGATTACATCTGTCTTGCACAAACAGGAACCGGGAAAACCGCAGCTTTCGGCTTGCCGCTCGCCAAGCTGATTGATTTCAGCAGCCCCAAAGTGCAGGCGATTATTCTTTGTCCCACCCGCGAACTTTGCATACAGATAACCGGGGACATCACTAATTTCTGCAAAAACATAAACGGGGCGAATATAGTGGCTGTTTATGGAGGCGCAAGCATTGAAGGACAGATAAACCAGCTCCGCAGAGGCGCTCAGATTATTGTGGCTACTCCCGGACGGATGGTGGACATCATCAACCGTAAAAAAGTTGACCTTTCTGAAATTCAATGGTCGGTGCTGGATGAAGCAGATGAAATGCTGAACATGGGTTTCAAAGAAGACCTGGATACCATTCTCGACAAAACCCCTCCTGGAAAAAGAACATGGCTCTTTTCTGCAACCATGGCGCAGGGAGTTGCCGATATTGCCCGCAACTATATGCACAACGCCAAAGAAATAAGCGTAGGCAAAAAGAACCAGGGCGCTGAAAACATCAGCCACATTTATTATGTGGTGCATGCCCGCGATAAATATCTTGCGCTTAAACGTGTCGCTGATTTTAATCCCGATATCTACGGTATTATCTTTTGCCGCACCAAAATTGAAACCCAAATGGTTGCCGACCACCTGATAAAAGACGGCTACAGCGCAGACTGCATTCATGGTGATTTATCACAGGCGCAACGTGACAGTGTGATGAAAAAATTTCGCGGCAAAACCATCCAGATGCTGGTAGCTACAGATGTTGCCGCACGCGGAATTGATGTGGATGATGTTACCCATGTTATCAATTACAGCCTCCCGGATGAAGCCGAAAACTATACCCACCGCAGCGGAAGAACAGCGCGTGCAGGTAAATCAGGCGTTTCCATTGCTATCATTAATATGAAAGAGATTGGGAAAGTACGTTTCATTGAACGTATCATAGGCAAGAAATTCATGGAAGCGAAAATTCCGACAGGAAAAGAAATTTGTGAGAAACAATTATTCTCACTCATTGATAAGAGCATTAATACGCCTGTTAACGAAAAAGAAATTGAGCCTTACCTGCCAAAAATATTCAGCCAGCTAGAACACCTGAGCAAGGAAGATATTATCAAGCGTCTTATCTCAACAGAGTTCAACCGTTTCCTTGAATATTATAAAAATGCCAATGATATAAGCGGAGATAAATCACATTCGTCCAGCCATGCAGGAAATTTCAGGCGCATGTTCATCAGTCTCGGAAGGCTTGATGGAATTGACAAAGGGCAACTGCTTAACATTCTTTGTACAGGCGCAGAAATCAACAGCGGCAGCATCGGCAGGATAGACCTGATGAACAGCTATTCCTTCTTTGAAGTGGATGCGCAACTCACTGAAAAGATGAAAACTGCTTTTGAGCAACACGACTACCGGGGCAGGAAAATAAAGATTGAAGAATCCGAAAAGCAGCAAGACCACAAGCGCGAGCGATACGCAAATAAAGGACATGACTTTCACCGCAAAAAAGATTTCCGCAAGTCGGGTGATGGAGGTGACAGGGATAACTACACAAAAGGCGACCGTGACAGGGGCAGCAGAGGCGGCTTTGAAGGTAGTGGTTCCAGGCGCGATAAATTTGCGAAAGGTTCCAGACCAAGAAAGAAGTTCTAAAGACTGTTTAGCTTTTCTGCCAGCAGTTTTACCTGGTATTCACGTGAGATAGAAAATATTTCTTCTTCAGATATGGAAGTCTGAAGTGATTCTCCTTTCTGAAATTTATTGTAATACATTTCAATTTTCGCTGCTACTTCATCAGCCGTAAAAGCAAAGCACTGAATATCCCTGCCCTGGAAGAAAGGAGTTTCTTCCGTTCTCTCTTCCTGCACAACTAAAATAGGGTTTCGTGTTGCAGCATATTCGTAGGTTTTACCTCCGATGATGCCTTTGTTTTGGCTGCCAATGATGAACATAAGCAGGAGCGAGGCATTCATCTGATATTGCACCATTTCTTCAAAAGGCAAGCTATCCATAATAATAATGTATTGCGGAAATTGTTCAGCCAGTGTTTCAATTTTATCCAGATATAAACTGGTCTTTAGCCTAACCCCGATAAAATAAATTTTAAAATTTTCAGGTTTAGATTTTGTGATAAATAAATTTAAGCCTTCAATAAACGGACTTATTGGTTGTTTATCATATAAAATTCCGGTATAAACAATACTAAATTCAGTTTGGCTTTTTCGTTTAGTGTTTTTGTAAAAGTCATACTCAACTCCATTTTTCAGAACTATTGTTTTATTATTTGGAATGTTAAATTTAGTGGATATTTCATTGGTTACTTCTTTAGATACTGAACCAAATAGCTTTGAATGTTGAAGAAATTTATTTTCAAAAATGCTTTCGTATTGATAACGCAGCTTATTGATGAATGATTTATTTAAAGAATGATTGGTTGTCCAGCCATCACGGTAATCAAGGTAAAAAGGGATATTATGTTTTTTGCTCAGATAGTATGCTTGTTTGAAAAGAACAAATGGTTCACCGGTAACAAGAATAAAATCGACTTTTACTTTTTGCAGAAATTCATCGGCTTGTTGTTGAATGTAATTTTTGTCATCCGCTGAATCAAAAATCCATTTGAAGAATGTTTCATAGAGTGTGAGTAATTTTCGCAACAAAATGACCTTATTCATTCCATACTTGGTTATAATTTTGTCTTTCCAACTTTGCGTATGAGGAACAAGAATTAGCCAGTTTTTATCCGTAGAAGTTGACTCTTTTTCTCCTTCATCCGTCTCAAAATATTCGTCATGTGTTTTTATTCCTTTTTTCCATTTTCGGCAAATCACTGTTGGATAGAAGCCATACTTATGAAGGTGCAAAAACCATGAATACGGCCGCTGAGCGCCAATGGAAGGCAGTGGTGGGAAATCGTAGCATAGCACTAAAACCTTTTTCATTTGTCTTGAAAATAATTCAGCACCTTTTCAAAATCCTCTTTCCGATGAATATCAAAGCCAATAATTTTTTGTGCAGCAGGAAGAATAATTGAAGTAGGTGGTAACATCTCGCGTTTATTTTGTTCTGCATACACACCTTGTGCAATTGCTTTCTGTATAAGATTTTCAAGAAGTGGGATGTGCTCTTCCAGCCAGTTTCTTTTTTGCAGAAACCTTCCGGGATGCACATAAACACGGTAATGGTTTTTCCATCTTTCATCTTCAAAGAGCTTAGAGAACGAATCGAACCAAAGGTTTACGTCATCCGGGAAACCATGACATGCAAAGGCTATCAGGGAAATATCATTTAGTATTTCTTCAGGTATGTCCAATCCGCCACCAGGCAATACTTTTGCTTCTGCACCAACCAGGTAATTTACTACAGGATATTTTTTCGCACACTCTTTTATTTCAGAAACAAAATCACTAAATGAATATTTTAGTTCTTTCCTTACATGCTCAGTAAACATTAGGGTTTTTACCCCATTCTCATCACAAAACCTGAAATGGTCTTCAACACTTAGCTTGCCGTCAGTATAATAAGTATGAAGGTGAAAAAGGTAACGTTCAGAAAGATATTCGCTAAATGCTTTCAATGATTACGTTGTTTTGTTGGTCAATTCCCACACCGCCCCAGTAGCGTTTGAATTCTACTTTGTCTTTTAAAATGAATTGATAAATTCCTCCAGGATTTAACGCTTCAAGTACTGAATAATAAATCATGTTGCAGCCGGCAGCAGCAGCAGCAATCATGGTTCCCTGAACACGGGGATTTGATTCTAAAATTTTAGGAACATTGTTTTCGTCCAACTTAAATTGGAAGCCAAAACAATAATTCAGGTTAAGTGATTCCGCAAGTTTCTGTGAATATTCAATCACATCTTTTCTCTGTAAATCAACAACTGTTTCAAAGCTGATGCCACTTCGGATACTTTTTCTGATACGTGGAATAATTACCGTTTGTTTTGGTGTGCGAAAAACATCTATAGAATATTCTTCGCCAGGCATGTATTCTGTAACTATTAGTTCAGGAAAAGTATCAACCCTGTCAAATATTTTCATGAAAGTATTTAAATCAATTTCCAATCCTGAAGGTTTATCACCTAAGTAAGATTGAAGCGTTAAGGTTTGTTCGGTTATAATACGCACCCCACGCAAACCATTGCTCATACGAGGTTTTACAATTACTTTCTTCTTAGGGTAACCAATTGAATAGATGGCATCTTTTAATGGTTCTGTATCAGTAACCAAAAAATATTTCGGAAATGGTACACCTGTTTTTTCGCACTCTTTAATGATGAGATATTTGTCATTAGCACGTACAATATTCTCACCACCTGAAACAATTATTTTGCAATCAAAGGTGTTGCGGTGCTTGGAAAGTAAATCAATTTCACGTGTTGTTTGCGGAATAATTACATCTACTTTTTCTTTCCGGATAATGTCTTTCAGAACTCTAAGGTAATTGCTGCTTTCCGGTATTGGTAAAACGTAAAACGCATCACTCAAAAATCTCCCGACAGGGTTAGATGAAATATCAGTTGAAATAATTCTGAACTGTTTTTTGTCAGGATTTTGGCGGACAGAATAAATTGTTCCTGCTATTCCCGGTGCGCCTGCTCCTGTTATAAGAACGGTATTCATAGGTTTACCAATTTACCCAGCGGATAAGGTCAAACGCTTCGGCATAGCGTGCTCCAATCTGCACTCCACGGGTATATGCCAATGATTTGATAAATTCTTCGTTCAGGTAGTTCCTGTTTTTCTGCGATTCATATTCCTTAAGAGCCTTAACTTTTGTCTGAACATCTGCTTCATCAAGCACTATGAAAAAATTGGTATTAAAAGAGACATTATTCCATGGCATTTCATATCCAAGAAGTGAATTGTTTTTAAAAGCACGTAATCCTTCATTTGCAATTACCTGGTGGTCTTGATGCAGGTCATTTAAGCTTGGAACAAAAACAATGTCCGGTTTAATATCTGCCTTTAACTTTACCATGTCTTCCAAAATGCGCTGGCGTACTGTAGGAAAATCACGTACATCATAATCAAATAAGATAAGATTCTCTCTTTTTATGCCAAGAATTGAAGTAGCCTTTATCACCTCTTTCTCAAGCGTGTCAGGTGCAAGATGAGAAGGAAGTGATCTTCTGCAGGTCGAAAATGCTACATAAAAAACATCATTTTTTTCCCTGCAATATTTCGCGATACTTCCACCGCAGCCCAGTTCACCATCATCTGTGTGGGGCGCAAGAACTAATATTTTTTTTGAATTCATTTTATTAAACTTTAAAACAAATCTATGAAAACGAATTAATTTCCTGAGATTAGTTTCTTAATAATTCTTTTTAAGACTGATAACTTATTAAAATAATTAATTACTGATTGAAAGTCTGTATGTTCTCTGATCGGTTCTTGCATAATATTATCAAATTCAGTTTCCGTCAGTCCCAATTTTTTTAAAACATATTGTTTGTCTTCTTTCAGTTTATCCTTTTCATAAACAGGTTGTGCCATTAATCCAAGAGCTTCGTTACGGGTCAACTGACCAGAGCAAATCAATGTTGAATAATGGGATTTTCTTTTGTCAGCATGAAACTTTACTGGTAAAATGTAAGACTGATAGAACCTTGTAAAAACAGATTCATAATGCTTCCCGCCATAGTCTCTCCATTCTAATTCATTAATGATTGTTTCTTTTGCTTTTTGTTTGTTATAATCAATGTAATCAAGCAAAGGAATGGATTTTATATCTATTATTCTCTTGTAATAAATAAACTTGATTAATCCCATTGTAGGGAAGGTCCTGATTGGAAGTTTCCCGAATTTCTTTTGTATATCTTTAATATTTATCAGGTCGTTTTTATAATGTACCCAATTTGGTGGAAGCCTGCCTTCCGTTACAACATTCTCTCCACTCAAGATATATTTTATTCCTTTATTTGCTGCCATTTTATAAAGTATGGCATTAATTGCGTGATCAGTCAGTATCTCAATATCAATAACTGATGCCTTGATAAAAGACAACTGCAAATCTTTAAATTCATTCCAATTAATTACGTGGGTATATAAATCAAAGCCTAACCGTTTTACAATTTTCTCAATATTCATAACAGCAAGTTCAGAGTTCCAGCCATTATCAAGATGAACCACCAAAGGACGCAAACCATATTCCTTAGCTTTATAAGCAACAAAACAACTGTCAACTCCTCCGCTAAGACCTAAGATGCAATCATATTCATGATTTTTCCCTTTTTCTTTTATTTCCCTGATCAACTCTATCAGATTTCCTTCTTTCACCTCATGCGGTAATTGATGTTTAGCTGAAATCTCATCGTAAGCTTTACACATATTGCATATTCCGAATCCATCAAAGTATATTCCGGGATAATCTATGTTATCCAATATGCATTTGGAACAGATTTTATATAGTTGTTTATCCAAAAAAGAAATATCAGAAACAAATTTTTCATTATTCTTTACATTATTGAATTTAGTATTCCATGTATTATATGCACTTAAACTTAACTCATGAAACCTGGATTCAGGCAAGTGATAAATTTTTATTATTGCATCTGCAACCTCTTCTTTGGAAGGATTACTGCTTAACAGGATCCCGTTAATTTCATGCCCTACTATTTCCCGGTTTCCTCCAACATCAGTTGCTATAACAGGGATACCATAAGACATGGCTTCCATGATGGATACAGGTAAGCCTTCAGACCAACTGGTATTTATCAGCACATGAAAATTAGTTCTATCCAATAAATTATAGATTTCTTTTTTTGAAAGGTTTCCATGAAATCTGTAAACAATATTTTTCTTTCTTCCGAGCAGATCAGATGCTAAATACTCAATTCTGGCAGCTTCTTCAGCTCCACCACCGATATGGTGCCACTCTATGTCAAAATCATTGATGAGGGCAATACTTTCAGCAAGAAGGTCAACCCGTTTTACTTTTGAAATAAATGAAATACTAAGAATAAATATTTTATTTCCGGATTTTATTATCGAAGGCTGACGGTTAACTGTTGTACCAAGAAAATTAACATTTACTTTATTTTCTTTAATTCCAGGAATTGTTTTTAATAAATAATTCTTTCCATCTTCAGAAACTGAGAATATTTTATCCAGCTTATCAGCGATATAACTACGAAAAGGTAAATAGGGAGGCTTATGCACATTCATATACAGGTCCCAGCGGTGCACTCTTGTTATTGCCCTGATATCAGAATATTTTTTCTTTAATAATGCAAGCCCGAAGGTGTAATTGGTACACCAATAAGTATAAAAGTAATAAGATGCTTTATGGTTGTTATCACTATTTACTATTTCTTCAAGATATTTGCGGAATGTTAATCCATGTATCAAATAAGAAAACAGCAACCTGAGAACAGGGAATGATAATGGTAAGTTGTATGATCTTCTTATAATTCTTAACTCTTCTTTCACAAAAGATTCAGAAAAAACAAATTTCAGTGCTTTCCATTTCGAGGAAAGACTGTTATCAGGAATGTAAAATTTCAGTTCAACATTCCCGGGAATTGAGAATTTATGTGTAAGGTCATTAAGATGGATTGGATTTGTAATAATGAGACATACTTTATCAAAGGTCTTGGCAAGTACATTCAACTCATCTTCGAGGAACGGCTCCCCATTTCCATAAGGATAGTCGGAAACAATAATATAAAGTTTTTTTTCTTTCAGCATATAAAAAGCGCGAAGGATGCGTGCAAAACTATTAATTAGAAATCAATAAACCGCTTTTTCAGTTCAGGAGTTGGTATCATGCAGGTTTCCCGCTTTCCAAACCAGCGATAACGATTCCGGGCAATGAAGTCATAAATTCCGTTTCGGATGGATTCGGGAACAATTATAAAAACATAGAGTATGGAATAAATTCCTCCTGTTCTTTTTAAGACTTGTAAAACTGCTGTTGATTTTATTTTTATTGAATTGTTTTCGAAAAGAATAATACTGTCAATATTTTTATCTGCCAGTTTAAACCTTTCAATTATCTTTTTCCCGAATTCTGATTGCAGTGATGCATACCTGAAAATCCTTTTCCTGTCGCGCTTAATAATAAACTGAACTGATGAATTGCACAAGTTGCAAACTCCATCAAAAAGAATTACAGGATGAGCAATATCTTCCATCTTCTCAATGTGTGACAACAAACTTTTTTACAACAGTGTTTGATTTTGCGCTTACAACCATCAGATAAATTCCTGCGGGCAATGAAGATGTATCAACAACAAATTCTTTGTGCCCTCGTTGCATCTGAAATGATGAAATGAGTTGCCCGGTAAAATTATAGATTTCTCCAACAGATGAATAATTTCCTGGCTCAGATAAACTTAAAGTAATATGCTCTTTACATGGATTTGGATACAAAGTGATTTCTGTTTTTGTTTCTTCCGGGTTTATCATTCCGGTGGTGATTCCGGTGGAGTCTCCTTTGTAATAGCTAACTCCACCTGTGTAATTTCCAATAATGATGTCCATATATTCATCATTGTCAAGGTCAGTTCCGGAAAGGCTGGAACGCACCCCTTCAAACAAAGCGAGCACACCTTTTTCAGGAAAAGAAGGTTTGAGCGAAAGTTTCATATTTGGACGCAGGTTTCCGGTGGTTGTTGAGCTGACTGAACATCCTGAAACATTATCTGCTGATGCTCCTGCATTGGAAACAAACGAAGTGGAAGAGCAATAAACGCTGCTGTTTGCAGTTACAGCAAGTGTTGTATCAAAACAAACCTGAACTAATAAATCCGATGAAGGATTCCAGGTGAATTTCTGGTCAAAAACAAATTCTTTCCACCCTGTAGAATCAATTATTGCATTATTAAAATAAACTGTAGTAAAATTCAATTCTTCAAAACCTGAAAAGTCGCCCGGTATTCTGTTTGCAAGACCAATACTGAGATTACGGATAGTCCCTCCTGCCGGAGATTCTACATTAAATGACATGGACTGGATAAGACCATTCTGAAACCCGGCTGCCTGCAATTCTTCTGCTTTAATCAAAAACTGGTTTCTCCCGTTTTTATATGCTGAACCAAACGGAGTGGTTTCAGCATCAGTTGATACGATGTTTCCTGTACCTATTTCAGCATAAAGCGTGTTTGCTGAATTGATGGTTTCTTCAATACCTGTGTATTGATGGATGTCACCGCTTTCCGAGCCGACAAATAACTGAAGTTCATTGTTTATTTTAAACATAAACGGAACACTGTACCCATTGTTATATCCAATTTTTCTTACATCCACTCCGCCAAAATTTTCTGTGATCAAAGTAAAAACCGGGTTGCCTGCAGTTCCGGTATTTTCATAATAATTGAGGTTCC
>Ga0172370_10008599_pt1 | contig 12206 bp, 9 predicted proteins | sample LakKiv5m_FD_114538 | JGI IMG/M metagenome (GOLD analysis project Ga0172370, IMG submission 114538) | Freshwater microbial communities from Kabuno Bay, South-Kivu, Congo - kab_022012_11.5m | ecosystem: Environmental > Aquatic > Freshwater > Lake | place: Democratic Republic of the Congo...
CCGAACCGTTGGGGACATAGGCGCAGAGCACGCGCACGCCTTGGACCTCCGCTGAGAGCAACCGTGCCTGTTGGTCCGCATCGCCATCGTCCAGGCCGCGGCGGATGTCCTGGGGCGCGGTGCGCGATAGGATGGCGACGCCATTGTAGGTCTTTTGCCCATGCACGGTCGCGTGGTAGCCCAGTGCTTGCACAGCTTCGTGGGGAAATTGTTCGTCGGGCGCTTTGAGTTCTTGCAGGCACAGCACGTCCGGCCGGTTCGCAGCCAGCCAGCGCAAGAGCCGATCCTGCCGGGCGCGAACGGAGTTGATATTCCAAGTCACGATCTGCATTTGACCTCCCACTGGCCCTTGGCAGCGGCGCGGCGGCGTGCTGCCCCGGCGGCCCATGGTAGATCGCATGGCCCGCCGGCGACGAGGGGTCGACTGGCACTGGCCTGCCTGGATCCGGCGCGGCCGATCGCCTATCCTTGGCGGCCGGCCACCCCGTCGTGCCCGATCGACCTTGATCCATGCCAGGATTCGCGAACGCACTCATGATCCTTCCTGAATCTGCGCACATCGATGCCTTGCACGCGGATCTGCGTCTGCCGCCGCGCGCGCGCGTGGCCGTGGCGATGAGTGGCGGCGTCGACTCCAGCACGGTTGCCGCGCTGCTCGTCGAGGCCGGTTACGAGGTCTTCGGTCTGACCGCGCGCCTGTACGACGTCGAGGCCGGCGATGCACCAAAGGCCGGCACCTGCTGCGCGCCGGAGGACGCGTGCGACGCCCGCTTTGTCGCTCAACAAATTGGAATCAAACACTATGTCGTCGATGAGCGCGACATGTTCCGCCGCACTGTCGTCGAGCCCTTCGTGGCCGCCTACGGCGCCGGAGAAACCCCGAATCCGTGTGTCGAGTGCAACCGCACCTTGAAATTCGATCGGCTGGTGCATCAGGCGCGCGCGCTCGGTGCTGCGGCACTGGCAACGGGCCATTACGCGCGACTGGGCCTGGACGACCACGGCCTGCCCAAGCTGCAGCGCGGTTTCGATGACAGCAAAGATCAGTCGTATTTTCTGCATCCTTTGGGTCCCACTGCGGGAGCCTACCTGCGTTTTCCGCTCGGTTCCTGGCGCAAGGCCGATGTGCGTCTGCACGCGGCGCGCCTGGGCTTGCCGACCGCGGCCAAGCGCGAATCCATGGATATCTGCTTTGTCGGGCGGCGATCGGTGCGCACGTTCGTGGCTGAACACGGTGCAGCGCTGCGCGGTGAAATCGTCAATGTTGCAGGAACTTCGCTCGGGCGGCATGAAGGCCTCGCCGGCTTCACGGTCGGGCAGCGGCACGGAATTCCGGTGCAGGCAACGCGACCTGACGCGCCCGTCCACTACGTGATCGACAAATGGGCCGATGGCACTTTGATCATCGGCGGTCACGAGGAACTTCGCGTCTCGCACATTCATCTGCGGGATTGCACGTGGCTGACCGGCCTCGCGCCGACGGACGGCCTCGCCGTCGACGTGCAGGTGCGGCACCGGGGTCGCGCGGTTCCAGCACGCGTGGTCAGGGTTGACGGCGCGGGCGTGAGCGTGAGACTGGACTTGCAAGCAGCGCTGTTCGGTGCGGCGCGCGGCCAAAGTGGCGTCGTCTATCAGGGCGACCGCGTCCTTGGCGGCGGCATCATCGCCGCTCATGGCGGGCTTGCTTGACCTTGACGGCAGATGTGACTGTCAGCGGAAGACATCGGATGGATGCCAGCGACCCCCAGCACGATCGGACCCGGCGCACTTCGCGGCAGAACCTGCCGTCCGAGCAGCAGTCGGCCTTTGCCGTCGATCTTCCGCCGCCGTCGTCGCGTCCATCGCGCCAGAACATTCCCGGGCAGGGTTCGCGCTCGTCGCGCTCGAATATTCCTGCGTATGATCCAGAGATTCCAACGCGCCAGCTCCATGATCGCATCGGCCATCCGTTTGCCGATGCATCGCTGCTGGTCGCTGCGCTGACGCACCCGTCCTGGCGCAACGAGCAGGCACCGGGAGCGCAAGACAACCAGCGCCTCGAATTCCTCGGCGATGCAGTCGTAGGCCTTGTCATCACGCATGAATTGGTGCGTTTGCTGCCAGAGCGGCGCGAAGGCGAGTTGACCGTGCTCAAGTCGCAACTCGTGCGCGAGAGCAGTCTCGCGATCATGGCCGAGAAGCTGGGCGTTGGGCAGGCGCTGCGTTTGGGTCGAGGCGAGGATTTCACCGGCGGCCGGCAGCGGCCGTCCGTGCTGGCCGACGCGATGGAGGCGATCGTCGGTGCGCTGCTGCTGGATTCGGGCTACGAGTCGACCCGCGAAATCGTGCTGCGACTGTTCGGCGACAGCCTGTGCGAACTGATGACGCAAGTGGAGACGACGGACGCCGCGGCGCTGAGCCTGACCACGGCCAATTGGAAGACGGCCGCGCAGGAACTGCTGCAGCACAACGGTGCACCGCCGCCGACCTACTCGCTCATCGCCGAGGATGGTCCCGACCATGCGCGCCGCTTTCGCGTCCGTGCCGCCACGCGCCTCGGCGAACTTGCCTTCGATGCGGTGGGAGAGGGGCCGACCAAGAAAGCAGCCGAGAATGAGGCAGCTGCCGGGCTGTATCGCCTCGTGAACGAGCGCGCGGCGGATTTCCCGCGACGTTCTGCATCGGGATCGACAGACACATCCGCTGACATCGACGCTGCGGCAGGCGCACGGTGAAAGTTTGCAGGTGATCCTGGCGGCGCAGGGCACCTTGACGCTCGCATCGTTGCCGCGTACACTGCCGCGGCTCGATCGGGCCGGTAGCTCAGTCGGTAGAGCAGCAGACTTTTAATCTGTTGGTCGAGGGTTCGATTCCCTCCCGGCTCACCCCGGCACGGACAGCCCGGTCGTGCCAGTCAGCGTCAGCGCCCGAGGCCCCGTCGTCTAGTCCGGCCCAGGACACCGGCCTTTCACGCCGAGAACGCGGGTTCAAATCCCGCCGGGGTCACCAAAACGCGCTGAATGCAGGGGAAATTGGCCCGTGCCGCTTCGTTCAGCGCAAGCCGCACGGGCCGGGCAATCTTGGGTCGTCGCGCAGCTTGTCAGTGCTCGTGCCCGTGGGCCCCGTGCACGTGCCCGTGGCTCAGCTCCGTCGCCGTCGCCTTGCGCACGCCGGCAATGGTGATCCGGAAGTTCAGCACTTCGTCCGCCAGCGGGTGGTTGCCGTCGAGCATGACCGTGTCGCCGTCAACGCCGGCAATCCAAACAGGGAACGTCTCGCCTTGCTCGTCCTCGAGTTCGAGCGGTAGGCCGACTTCGACATGGAAGTCCTCCGGCAGCACGTTGCGCGGGACCGAAATCACCTTGGCCTCGTCGCGTTGACCATAGCCTTGCTCCGGTTGCACGCGAATGTCGCGCTGATCGCCGGCCACAAGCCCGAGAAGCTGCGATTCGAGCCCTGGCACGACATTGTCGTGGCCGATCAGGAACGCGAACTCGCCGTCCGTCGACGAATCAATGACATCGTCGTCCGCGAGACGCAGTTCGTAGTCCATCGTGACGACCATGTCCTTGTCGATCTTCATCGTTCCTCCAGTCGCGGTGGCAGCTTGGCGCGGCCGTGGCTGTGGGCGGCGGGCAGGCGCGAGCGTATGCGGATGCGCCACAGGTCGCCGACCCAGGTCGGGCGAGTATACACACTGCAAGGCCTTCGCATAGCCCGCCACCGGCGGCGCTACTTGCAGCTGGGTCCGGTGCTTTCGCTGAGCGGACAGACGTCGCACCCGTCGCCCTTGGTGTCCTTGTCGAGGTCCCCCTGGTCGGGATTGAACACATTCGGGCAGTTGTCCGCGTCGTTGGCCTTGCCGTCGCCGTCGAGGTCGGTGGGGCTAGGCTCGACGGCCGCGCCACCGGAAACGTCACAGTGGATCAGCGCGTCGGCTTCGGCGCCGCACTTGAAAAGTGGCCACAATTCATAGGTATACTCAAATCCCGTCGGCGGGTTGGGCGAATCCTTGACCAACTTGAGCGTGTCCGCCAGCACCTTCTCCAAGACCCCGCGCACATCGGCCACGGTCTGCTCGCCCTTGTAGCCGCCAGACAAGGCCGCATCGACCATGCAGACCCGCTTGGCCGCGCCGCAGACGTCCATCGGCTCGCAGGTCGCGGGCGCCAGGACCGTCATCAGATCCTCGTCGCCATACAAGGGTTTACCGCCAATCAGCACCAGGCGCACGCGCTCCGGTCGAGCCGCGACGATCGCGCCCAACGGGTGACCCCGATCCCCACTGAATACGGCAATATCCGCCATGTAGCCAGTCGAGAGCCGGCCGAGCAAGTCGCCCGCCCCCACCGCCTGGGCCGCGTCTGTCGTCGCCATGCGCACGAGCATCTCGTCGGTCAACAAACCGCCCCAGCGCTTGTCGGACAGCTGTTTGGCGCACTTGAGTTCTTCGAGCTCGCTCATCGAGCCCGACGGCGTCCAATCCGGTCCAATCGCCACCGTCATTCCCAGGCGCACGGCCGTCGGAATGCGCGTCGTATCGCCATAAAGATCCAGGTTCGACTGCGGCGACCAGATGAGCGCGATGCCGTGACTCTGCGCGTCGGCCAACTCGACGCCACCCAAGCCCGTCGCGTGGATCAGCGACACATGCGGCTGTGCAAGGCCCATGCTCACGACATCGTACCATTCCTTGCGCGATAAATCGTCAATACCCTCACCGACATGCAGAACAACGCCGGACAACGTGGACGCTTGCAGACCGGTCAGCCAGCTCTTGAGGTCCGCCTTGTCCGCGCCCGAAAGCTTCATCACCTGGGTTCCGATCGCGTAGTCGGCCAGGCCCGCAGCTTTTGCCGAGGTGTCCAGATCGCGCACCCAGCCATTGATGCAAGTCGTGCCAGATGTCCCCTGGATGGCCGTCGTGCCAGCGACAAGTGCTCGTAACTCGGTCCATTTCATGGTCTCGCAACGCGCCTGATAGCTCGTGCCGATGGCCTTGACCGTGTCCGAGCCTTCAGGCTGGTACTTGTAGCTCGTGCTCAGCTTGAACGCCTTGTAGTCGTCGTCAGCCTGCCACTGGTAGCGATTGCTGAACAGTTTCGTATGTTTCCATCGAGGAAGGTGGTTGAACGTGCCATGATCGTGCGGATTGATGAGGCCAGGAGCGATGATGCCGCCGGTGCACACCACGCTGGCCTTGGCGGCGTCTGGCGTCCCGCTGCAGTCGTTGCCAACGCACAAGATGCGGCCCGTTGCGGCGGAGACGAACACTTCGCCGTCGGGAATCAACGCGTCGCCGGTCCAGACCGTGCCACGCAGACGCAAGAGACCCGGATCGCCGGTCACAGGGGCGCAGGACGGAAACGCGGCATCAGAACTTGTACTGTCGTTTCCGTTCTTTGCGTTGCCATCGACCGGGCCGGCGTCGGCTTGGCCTGGCCCGGCACCGGCCGCCTTGTCCGGCGCGGCGCACGCTCCGATCGCCAAAGTCATGCAAAGCCATAGACATCCGGACAGCGGGCCGCGAGACAATGAATGCAGGTGGGACAAGCGACCTCCTCTTGGCGCGCGGATTTTGCCCCTTTGCCGGGCGCAGCTACAGTAGTGTAGGTGTCCTCCGCTGGCGCGCATAGATGCGCGGAGACGAATCCCCATGGATGGTTCCCACGAGATGCCAGGCAGCCAGCCGTCCACGGCGCGGCGCGGCCTGTGCCTGTGCGGCGGCGGCGCGACGGGTGCGGCGTATCAGGTCGGGGTGCTCGCGGCGCTTGAAGCGACGATTCCAGGCTTTCAGACGAGGGATTTTGAAGTCATTGTCGGGACATCGGCAGGTTCCCTGGTCGGCGCCTTGCTCGCGGCCGGCGTTCCCGCGACGCGGCTCTACCACAGCATCACGACCGAGGACGATTTCTTTCGCATTCAACGCAGCGACGTCTACCAGCTCGATCTGCGCGAAACAGCTTGGAAATTGGTGCGCATCGGCCGTGTTGCGGCGCGCATCGGGCGTCAGTGGGCCACCGATCCCATGGGCGATTGGCGCGGCTTTGCCCTCGGCGATCTCTCGGCGGCGCTGCCCGACGGCTTGTTCTCCATGACCGGCTACATCCAGTTCATCGACCGTTTTCTGGCGCGTCATGGCCTGGCCCGCACGTTCGAGCAACTGCCCGGGCGCCTCATGGTGCCGGTCAACAACCTCGACACGGGCCACCGTGATGTGTTCGGCCAAGGCCACCGGATCGACGCAACCGTGCCCGAAGCAATCGCAGCATCCAGCGCAATTCCGTTGTTTTTTTCACCTGTTCGCATCCGCGGTCGCGACTATATCGACGGTGGCAGCGGCCGCGTCGCACACGTCGATCTGGCGCAGCAAGCCGGCATGAGCCACGTGCTCGTCATCAATCCGATCGTGCCATGGAACCTGGAACGCCGGCTGCTGGAGCGTCGCGGCGACGATGCCGACATCGAAGGGGCCACTTTGAACCGAATCCGTTCGCGCGGCATGGTTGCTATTTGGAATCAGAGCTTTCGAATGTCCAACGCGGTCAAGCTGCACATGGGCCTGCGGCGGCTGCGCGCGGACAGGCCGGACATGGCGCTCGCGCTTCTGGAGCCCGACGAAAAGGACGACACGCTGTTCGTGACCAATCCGATGGACACCGACTCGCGGGCCCGAATCGCCCGTGTCGCCTTCGATGCGACGGCTGCGCGGTTGCGGCAAGGCGACGAGGCCGTGCGCGCCGTGTGCCTGGGCCTGCCGGACGCGCGTCATCATGACGGGTTGCGCCGCCACGACGCCCGTACACCAAAGCGTGACACTGCTGGCGCGCCGCGCTAGACTTTGCCAGACTGTTCCTGCCGCCACCTTGGCGCCCTGACAACACATTCGGCCCAGGCACCCATCCCGTCCGCGACAGCTCCACCGCATCCGATCTGGCGAGGCAAGCATGAACAACCGCATTCCCGGCATCTTGAGTCTGTTGGCAGTCGCCATTCTGGTCACGGGGGGCAGCCTGGGCTGCGGCACCGACCCGACACCAAAGACGACCGTGCGCACAGACGTGGTCGATATCCAAGAGCCTGATGCCACCATCGACGACGGTGGTTCAGACGTCGCAACTGCCGCGGATGCGGACGCGGTGAAGGGTCCGGATGCTGCGGATGTCACGCACGACGTGGAGGCCGAGTTGCCTGGCACCGACAAGGACACGGAGCAAGATGCGGTCGATGCAGGTGCCGACGCAGTCGACATCATCGCTGTCGATGTGCCGGCCGATGTTCCCCCAGTCAAGAAGCTGCCACTGCCGCCGTGCGCAAAGGGCAACTGTGCAAATTGTATGACAAAATGCCCGAATGCGCCGGTGTGCGGTCCCGACAAGAAGACGCACTTCAATGAGTGCGAGGCGATCTGCGCGCTCGAGTTGTGGGATGGCCTCGATCCGAAGCAGTGGGCGCCTCAAGCGTGCCCGGCCTGCAGTGCTTGCACGATCAACGACAAGCCCGAGGCTGGCTTTGGCACCGACCCGACAGCCGGATGGTGCGCGACGCTGGGTTCGGGCGCCAAGGTGACCGTGTCGATGAAGTGCGAGGCCACGTGCCTGGAAGGCGTCATCAAGGATCCGATCTATGGTGCCTGCAAGAGCACGTGCTCGCAGCCGGCACCAGCCGGTGCAGGATGCAACTTTACGAAATACCAGCCTGTTTGCGGGCCCGACAGCAAGACGTACTTCAGCAGTTGCGCCATGAATGCGTGCGACCTGCAAGGCTGCTACCCGGTCGGCGAACTGAGCAAGTCCGCGGGGTGCACGCCGACCGCGATGACCAAGGAGTGCGACGGCGAATGCTTCAATGCCCTCAAGACGCCGACATGTGACAAGAACTGCGACCCGGTGTGTGGCATCACGAAGGCCAACGTGGGACAGTCGTTCCGCAATGCTTGCGTGGCCAAGGCAGCCGGTGCCGCGGTGGCCGACTGTGTGGGCCTGCAGTCGACTCCTGCGGATCTGTGCTCGGCCACGCTCTACAAGGGCAAGGGCTGTTGCCCGGATGTGGACTACAAGGTCAAGAACCCGATCTGCGCGTCGCAGACCTCCGGCAGCGGCGCCGACTCGTTCGTCACGTTCCGCAGCAAGGCCGAGTTCAACTGCCTGACCAAAGGACAAGCGGGTTGGAACATCAAGTTCAACGGACCGTGCATGTGCAACTGCGACATGACGGTGGCAGGCCAGGAAGTGTGCGGCGACGATGGCTTCACGTACATCAGCGCATGCCACGCCAAGTGCTGGAACTACAACTTGCCTGCCTTCACATGGAAGAATGGCGCGTGCGGCGGCTGATGAGGCGGGCGGCCAATCAGCGCTTATCGATCGGTGCCCTTGTGGCGCGCAGCACCGCCCCGATGTGCTGAGAGAGGGCGCCGAGAGCCGTGGCATCCGCTCCTTGACTGCTGCAGATTCGTGAAGCGATGGGCGCGGTTTTGCTCGTCGTGACGCGTAGCTCGATCGTCGCAGCGGCGCTGCCATCGGCAAAATCCAGCTCAGACGCCGAGCGCAACGCGCGCACCCGCATGAGGTGCCAGGCGGTCTGTGCCGGCATGTCCAGTTGACGCAACGCATCTGCCAGCCAACGTCGGGCATCGGCGTGCCGCTTCGCTGCTTGCTCAACGCCGACAGCCGTTTGCCAGGACAGCCACCGCACGCGCGGGTCCGTCTTGAGTGCCGTCAAGCACGCCAACGCCAGCCCCGCCAACTCGCGCGGCGGCACCTGTTGGTCGATCGCCATCGCCAGCCGGTAGCGATCGGTCACCGCCAGCTCCAACAGGCCCGCATCCACTGGCGGCGCTGCGCGCAGCAACCAGACGCGTGTGACCGTGCCATTGCGATAGCGCAGGCGCAGTTCCACGCGACGGCCGCGAATGTCCCGCTCCACATCGTCGAGGCGCCACGGCCCTGGCGCCGGTGCGTCGCGCAGCCTGGCCACCGCATCATCCATCTGCACGGCGAAACTGTTCTGTTGCGGATCCAAGGCTTGCAGATTGGCCGATCCCACTGCCGCGATCTCCTGACTGCCATACAATTCGAGGTAGCGATGGGACACGCCAGTGCAGAAGTCCTGGAACGAACATCCTTGACACTCAGGTAGTTGCGTGCGGCCATCGGCCTGGAACGTGAACTTGTCCATGACGCCCTGGCGCCGGTCGAGATCCGCCGTGAATGTCACGGTATGCTGGCCACCGTGGCTGATTCGGTGCGCCTCCTGCGGCAGCACACAGTAGGGCAAGTGGGTCAAATTGATGTCGTAGTCCGGCTTTTTGGCGTCGAGTTGCGCCAGCATCGCGGCCACGTGCCGCGCAACATTGGTGAAATGAGGCAGAATCGCACGCATCCACGCTTGGGTCCGCGGTCCCGCGCTGACAGGCCGCACCATGTCGATGCACATCTGGCGAACACCGTGGCGCAGCAGCAGATCCGGCAAGTCCGCCAGCGAATCGAGCGAGCCGGTCGTCAGGCACATGTTGGCCGTGATGGGTTGGCCGAGCGCGCAAAGCAGTTCCAAGCCTTTGACGATGCGTGCGAACGCGCCCGGATGGCACGTCGCCGCGTCGTGGGCGGCTTCGTTGGCGCCTTGGATCGAAATGCGCCAGGTCACCGGGGTCTTGGCCAACACGCGCTCGACAAAACACCGATCGGCGAGTCGCGCGCCGTTGGTGAACACGGTGATCTCGGAAAATCCAAGATGCGCGGCATGTTCAAGGGCCGGCAGGAAGCTGTCCTGAATCGTCGGTTCGCCGCCGAGAAACGTCAGGCGCCGCAAGCCGCGTCCGGCCGCGGCGTCGAGCGCGTGCAGGACTTCCGCTTCGGGCACTGGCGCGGCACGACCCTCCTGCGAGAGTTGACCGCTGGCACAAAAAACGCAGCGGTTGTTGCAGAAATGGCCGAGCTGCACTTCGACCTGACCGCCCACGTCGTGCGTCGTGACCGCGGCGGCTTCGGCGAGCAGTTGCGCGACGTCTTCGGGCGTGGCGCCCGCGCTGCGTTGTGCCTCATCAGCTGGATCGATCACGGCCGCCTCGCAAAGAAAAGATGCAGCGCCTGCCGCCCGAGCATAGTTGCCGGCCAGTACCAGCTTCAACCGTGTCAAGGACAGTTCGCAATGAGTTGCTGCCATTGCTCGGCAGGTGGCTGGCGAAAGAAGGACCAAGGCTGCGCTGCCAGCCAGCGCAGTTTGCCGCGCCGCGCCATCCCATCGAGATCCGTGCGGGCGACCAGCCGGTTGCGCAGGTCGGCATAGGCGCCCACCAATTGGTCGATGTCTGCAGGCAGACCGTCGCGGGCCTCGCGGCGCAACCGGCCGGTCAAGCCCGGTGCAGCACCGTTCGTGCCGACAGCGAGCGTGACCGTGCCCAACTGTTCTTCGCTCATCAGGAAAAAGTCGCAGGCCGAGGGTTGATCGTGGGCGTTGCACAAGATGCGCCGCGCCGCACAGGCCGTGAATACAGCCGCATCGAGGCTTGCGTCGCCGGTGTCCGCCAACACGAGCCAGGCATCTGCCAACGTTGCGGGCGTGAACGCCGCGGCATCGATCATGCGAACGATTGCACCCGCTTGCCGTAGGCGCGCGACGCGCACACTGGCGGTTGCGCCCCTGGCGACGATGGCGACGACGCGTCCTTGCAGCCGCAGGGCAACGGGAAACGAGGCGGCGGTCACGGTTGCGCCGCCGTGCGCAGAGCGACAACCTGGCCGATCACGATCACCGCGGGCGACTGCAGCGCTTCACATGCAGCGATAGCCAGCACGTGGCCGAGATCCGTCACGACGACCTTCTGCTCCGGCCGGCCAGCCCATGTCACGACGGCAAGGGGCAATCCTGCTGGGTAGCCAAGCGGTTCCAGTAGCGGCAGCCACTGCGGCAGCGTCGCGACACCCATCAGCACGATGAGCGTGCGACGCGGATGGTAGGGCGGCAGGCTCGGCGCGCCGTCCAGTCTCGGATGCGCCGAGACGACACAGAACGCATCAGCAATACCCCGATGTGTAACGGGAATGCCGGCAAGCAACGGCGCCGCGAGGCTACTCGACAGACCGGGCACAACCTCGCAAGGCACGCCCGCGGCGGCCAGTTCCTGCATCTCCTCGCTGCCGCGGCCGAGCACGAACGGGTCGCCGCCCTTCAAGCGCACAACGGTCTGTCCGGCGCGCGCGCGGGCGATGAGCAACGCGTGGATGCTGGCTTGGGGCGTGTGCGGCTGCCCGCCGCGTTTGCCGACGGATAGGATTTCCGCGCGCAAACCTCTGCATATGGCTGGATCGACGAGGTCGTCACAGACCACGACGTCGGCTCTCTGCAGCAAGCGATGGGCGCGCAGCGTCAGCAAGTCCGGCGCTCCGGGACCTGCGCCGACGAGGTAGACCGTACCAGGCTGGGCGTGACGAGGTGGCTTCATGCGTGGTTGCCAGTGTAGCAGGGCAAGCGGCGAGCGAAAGGGACGCGACTTCATGTGCCGCGGTTCTCAAGGCTCGGCCGATTGCGCTGCCCATGGCCAAAACTCGCCGGCGCGCCAACTTGGACTACGCTTGGCAGGCGGCGCGCAGTCGCGCGCGGGAAACCTGAACGTGGCCGAATTCGCTCCACCCAGCACCGCCAAGGGCATCTGGAAGCTGCTCTCGCTGCCGCTCGTGGCGATCGAAGCGCTCGGCGTGCTCATTACCTTCACCACGACCGCGCTGGTGCGCGCGTTCAAGCCACCGTACCGCTTTGGCGAATATGTCGAGACCATGAACTTCGTCGGGGTCGGCTCCCTGGGAATCATCCTCTTGACCGGCACCTTCACGGGCGCCGTGTTCGCCATCCAGACCTCGGTTGCATTCAGCATCTTCGGCGCCAAGGCCTTGATTGGCGGCAGCGTTGCGCTGGCTTTGGTGCGCGAACTCGCGCCCACCATCGGCGCCTTGATGTTCGCCGGCCGCGTCGGCTCCGCGATGACCACCGAACTCGGCACGATGCGCGTCACCGAGCAGATCGACGCCCTCGAAACCATGGCGGTCGATCCGCTGCACTTTCTCGTCGCGCCGCGCATCATCGCCTGCACACTGATGATGCCGCTGCTGGCGACTTGCTTCGCCGATTCCCTGGAACTCGTCCGGCGGCAGGACCGCTGGTTCACCGCGGAAAACCGGGCTTTGCTGATTCTGGATAATCCTCTGGAGCGTCTGACGGCGCGGCCG
>Ga0172370_10008600_pt1 | contig 12204 bp, 6 predicted proteins | sample LakKiv5m_FD_114538 | JGI IMG/M metagenome (GOLD analysis project Ga0172370, IMG submission 114538) | Freshwater microbial communities from Kabuno Bay, South-Kivu, Congo - kab_022012_11.5m | ecosystem: Environmental > Aquatic > Freshwater > Lake | place: Democratic Republic of the Congo...
ATTAAACTTTGTTGCAAACTCAAAATCTCTTTCATCGTGTGCCGGAACAGCCATAACGCAGCCAGTTCCATAAGTGATTAGCGCATAATCAGCAATCCACACTGGAACTTTTTCTCCATTTACTGGATTGATTGCATAAGCTCCTGTTTGTACTCCAGTTTTTTCTTTTACTGTTGATGTACGTTCAATCTCAGTTAATTTTTTTGTTGATTCACGATATTCATCAACTCCAGCTTTAAATTCAGGTTTTGTAATTTTATCAACAAGTTGATGCTCAGGTGCAAGAACAACATAAGTAACACCAAATAATGTATCGGGTCGAGTTGTGAAAACTTTAATTTCACCATTGTTGTTATCAACAAGTTTAAAAGTAACTTCTGCGCCTTCACTTTTACCAATCCAGTTTTTTTGTTTCAAGATTGTTTCATCAGGCCAATCAATTTTGTTGTGTCCTTCAAGAAGTTCTTCAGCGTAATCTGTAATCTTAAAAAACCATTGATAAAGATTTCTTTGAATAACTGTTGTCCCACATCGTTCGCAGCAGCCATCAACAACTTGTTCATTTGCAAGAACTGTTTGATCTTTTGGACACCAGTTTACCGGAGCATTTTTTCGGTACGCCAATCCGCGTTTGTACATTTGCAGAAAAATCCACTGATTCCATTTGTAATATTCCGGAGCGCAAGTCATTAACTCAGCATCCCAATCATACATACAACCCATTTTCTTAAGCTGCTCACGAATGTCATCAATATTTTTAAATGTGCTGTCCTGCGGATGAATTCCAGTTTTAATTGCATAACCTTCAGCAGGCAAACCAAAAGCATCATAACCAATTGGTTCAAAAACATTGTAGCCCTGAAGTTTTTTAAAACGTGCCCAGCTATCAGTTGGTCCGTAATTATACCAATGCCCGATATGAAGTTTTGCACCTGAAGGATAAATAAACATTACAAGCGTATAAAGTTTTTTTTCTGTTTTGGTAAGATCAGTTTTATATGTTTTATTGTCTTCCCAAAACTTTTGCCATTTTGATTCGATTTCTGAAAAAGGATAACGCATATTTAATATCATAATTGTTGAAAATTGTCCAAAGCACTCCTTCGGAGAAGTCAAATTTAGCTATTTGAGAAAGGAATTCAAATTAGGTCAATTGAGTATAATTCGAGAAATGATTATCAAAATCTTGGCTTAATTTTCCTCGCTGATGAAATAAAAGTAAATTTGAAATGTAAATTTTATCACATAAGGTATAAAAATGGAAAAAACAGAAATAAAAAAATTCTTAAAACACATTCAGCTATTCAATGATTTAAATGATTTACAACTTGATGCTGTATGTAACAAACTTACAACTAAAAATTATTCATCAAACAGTTTACTTTTTAGTGAAAATAATATCCGCAAAAATCTTTACTTGATTCTTGATGGTGAAGTTGAATTGTTTAAACGAACTCCATATGGCGGTGAAAAGAGACTATCAATCTTCAGCAAGTATGATTTTCTTGGTGAGGGTGCACTAATGGATGATTCACCGCATTCAACATCTGCACGGGCAAAAGTAAACTCAACAATTTTAATTCTTACCAGAGATAGTTTTAAAGAATTAATGAAAGAACAAAACGAAACTGCACCTGCTATTCTTTCAAGTATCGGAAGAGTCATTTCAAGAAGAATGAGTGCTGCAAATACAAGGGTAATAAATATCGCTGCGCAATATCAATCAGGCAGAACGCGAAGTGAACACGATTTACTTGGCGATAGAGAAGTGCCTCAAGAATATTACTATGGCGTTCAAACTTTACGCGCATTAGAAAATTTTAACATAAGCGGAGTTACTCTGGATTTTTATCCATTACTTATTGAAGCACTTGCAATGGTAAAAAAGGCTGCGGCAATAGCTAATTATGATCTTGGACTTTTATCAAAACCAATTACAGATGCAATTGTACAAGCCTGTGATGAAATAATAAACGGAAAATTTCACTCGCATTTTGTTGTTGATATGATTCAGGGTGGTGCGGGGACATCAACAAATATGAATGCAAATGAAGTGATTGCAAATCGTGCACTTGAAATTTTAGGATATGAAAAGGGCGATTACAAGTATTGTCATCCAAATAATCATGTTAATCTTTCTCAATCCACAAATGATGCGTATCCGACTTCTGTTAAGATTGCTCTTATCAATTCAAATAAAAAACTTACAGAAGTGCTTCAGGAATTAGTTCAATCATTCAGAAATAAAGCGAGCGAATTTTCTCACATAATAAAAATGGGAAGAACACAGTTGCAGGATGCTGTTCCAATGACACTTGGGCAAGAGTTTGAAGCTTACGCAGTAATGTTGAATGAAGAAGTTCAGCGGCTTGAAGAAAATGTAAAATTATTTCTTGAAGTTAATATGGGTGCGACCGCTATTGGAACAGGTATCAATTCTCATCCGCACTATTCCGAAAAAGTAATTGCACACTTAAAAGAAGTAACAGGATTAAATACTGTTTTAGCCGGCAACCTTGTTGAAGCTACACAGGACACCGGTGCCTTTATAATGTATTCGTCTGCAGTTAAGAGATTGGCTGTTAAGCTTTCAAAAATATGTAATGATTTACGTCTGCTTTCATCAGGTCCCAGGACAGGAATTCACGAAATTAATCTTCCGCCAATGCAGCCTGGTTCGTCTATAATGCCCGGTAAAGTTAACCCTGTAATACCAGAAGTTGTAAATCAAATAGCATTTAAAGTTATTGGAAATGATTTAGCAGTTACAATGGCGGCAGAAGGGGGGCAGCTTGAGCTTAATGTTTTTGAGCCTGTAATTGTTCAGAGTTTATTTGAATCAATTGAAATGCTAAAGAATGGAATGATGACGCTTAAAATAAGATGCATTGATGGAATTACAGCGAATGTGGATAGATGCAGAGAACTTGTTGAATCCAGTATTGGAATTGTTACTGCTTTAAATCCTGCTCTTGGTTATGAAACTTGTACTAAGCTGGCTAAAGAAGCACTCGATACAAATCGTGGTGTTTATGAATTGGTACTTGAGAAAAAATTATTATCAAAAGCTGAGCTTGATGATTTGTTAAAACCTGAGAATATGATTAAACCGAGATAGGAAAGAAATTTTGCAGACCCCTTGTCAGTCTGAGCGAAGTCGAAGACTGACTTTCTGATTATGTCACACTTCGACTCCGCTCAGTGTGACATTAAAATATTTGGTTTAACTGATGTATAAAACAAACTTACCCGCAGCACTAATAACGACGTGGGTGGTAATGTCGTTATTTTGTACAAACGGGTAAATTTTTTGCGGAAAGATCGATCGTAATTCCGCATCTGCTATTTAAGAAAATTTTAAAAATATTTCGAACCATAAATATTTCTCATATTTTTTTAGTTCATAAATGTCACCCTGTCCGCCTTAGGCGGATTGTTTCAGGGTCTTACCAATTATTGGTTTAAGATGCTGACAGAAATTCACCATCACAATTTGAGACTTGAATTACATACCCTTAAGTTTGGAGTAACAAAAAATTAATATTGTGGAATTATGGAATCAGTTTTTGATCAGTACTTTTATCCCGACTCAATTTGCATCGTTGGTGCATCTTCAAAACCAAAAAGCCTCGGTTACGAATTAACAAAATCAGTTAAGCAATATGGATATACAGGTGATCTTGCACTGGTAAATCCAAAAGCTGAAGAAATTCTTGGCTTTAAATGTTATCCAACAATCGGCTCTATTGATTACCGAATCGATCTTGCCATTGTAATGGTGCCGAAGCAGTTTGTTGAAGAAACCATAAAAGAATTAATTGCAAAAAAAACTCAAGCTATAATTTTAATTACTGCCGGATTTAAAGAAACAGGGGAAACGGGTGCTGAAGCTGAAAAAAGAATTTTGAAGATCATTCGAGATTCTAATGCTCGTTTGGTTGGACCCAATTGTATGGGGATTATTAACGCACTTCCATCTATTAAGATGAATGCGACTTTTGTTGCTGAAGAACCCAAGATCGGCACAATGGCTTTTTGTTCACAAAGCGGAGCGATTGGAGCGGCTGTGCTAAATTCATTGCGTGAAACTGATATTCGTTTCGGACAATTTATTAGCGTTGGAAATAAAGCTGACGTAAATGAAAATGATTTGTTAGAGTACTGGCAGGGCTGCAAAGATGTAAATGTTATCACATACTATTTAGAAAGTTTTGTTGACGGCGAAAAATTCATAAAATATTTTATTGATGATCGAATTACAAAGCCCGTTATTGTACTTAAAGGCGGAAGAACATCAAGTGGAATTAAAGCTGCTTCATCGCATACAGGCGCGTTGGGTGGTAGTGATAAAGTTGTTGATGCAATATTAAATCAGTTTTCCATTATTCGCGCCGATGATTTAAATGACATGTTTAATATTGCAAAAGGATTCGAAGATTTTCCAACACCAAAAGGTAATCGTGTTGCAGTGGTTACAAATGCTGGCGGACCAGCGATTTTAATAGTTGATACGCTTGAAAAAAATAATCTTACACTTGCTGAACTTACTTTGGAAACGAAATTAAAACTAAAGGATATTGTGCATCCTGAAGGAAGTGTTAATAATCCAGTTGATCTACTTCCGGGTGGAACTGCAGAACAATTTAAAACTGTTAATGAAATTTTAGTTAAAGACAAAAATGTTGATGCTGTGATTTCTGTTTTTGTAGAACCAATTATGGTAAAAGCTCTTCCCGTAATTGAATCCATAAATGATATTAAATCTGAAAAACCAATCTTTCAGGTTGTAATGCCTTTGCCGGAATTTTGGCAGGAATACAGAACTGAATCTAAAACACATCGAGCCTTGTTTAGAAGACCTGAAGATCCCGCTGTTGTGATCAATAATCTTTTAAAGTTTCAAATAAAAAAATCAAATACAAGCAGAATTAAATCTGAAGAAACGACAAAAGATTTTAATCTGAATGAAAAGCCTGGAAGATTTTTAACTACTAATGAAGTAACAGAATTGTGTAATTATTACAAACTTCCAATAATAAAAGATGAAATATTTAACTTTGATGAATTGAATAAACGGCACATCCAATATCCTGTCGTGATTAAAGCTGTTGGTGAAAAAATAATTCACAAAACGGATCTGAAAGGTGTTGTCTTAAATATCAAAACAAAAGATGAGTTAATTAAAACGGCAGAAGAAATGATATGGAACTTCAGCTCAAAAAATATTCAGCTTGATAAATTTTTGATTCAACCATTTCTTAAAACAAAATTTGAATTATTAGTCGGAGCTTTTCGTGATCCAAGTTTTGGTCCGATGATAATGTTTGGTTCCGGTGGTAAGTATGTTGAATATCTTGATGATACTGTTATGCGTTCTACGTATGTAACCGATAATGATGTTGATGAAATGATCAACTCAACAAAAATCGGTAAAATAATTCAGGGTGTTCGTGGAGAAGAACCTGCTGATATGAAATCAATAAAATTTGCAATAAAAAATCTTGCACAAATGATGATCAATCATAAAGAGATTACCGAAGTTGATTTAAATCCACTACTTATTACATCAGAAAACAAAATTTTTGTTGTTGATGTAAGAATTAAGTGTTAATTATTTTTTGTCTTAACCTTCAAGGTTGCAACACCAAAACCTCGAAGGTTTTTTTTCAAGCTCGCATTTTCAAATTATCATTCCTAAATTAAACTATGAACCGAAAAAAATTTCTAACATCGTTATCAGTTGCGTCAGTTGGTGCAACTGTTTTTCCTTATTCAATTCTTGCTAAACCTCCAAGGTTACAAGACAAAAACCTTGAAGGATTTATAAAAGATGAACCGCCAGTTATTAAACCACCAAGATTAAAAGCTGGTGATAAACTTGCAATTGTCTCACCCGGAAGTTACATCTCGGAGGAAGAACTTCAGGACTCAATAAAAAATCTAAACCAACTTGGATTTGAAACAACTTATTCAAAAAAAGTTCTTTTGCAAAGTGGATATTTTGCCGGTTCTGATAAAGATCGTGCCGATGATTTAATGAATATGTTCTCCGATAAAAGTGTAAATGGAATTGTTTGTGCTCGTGGTGGCTATGGTTGTTCTCGTATTTTACCTTTATTAGAATATGATGTGATCAGATCAAATCCCAAGGTGCTCATTGGTTATAGCGATATCACAGCCTTGCTTTATGGAATTTATAAAAAATCTGGATTGATAACTTTTCATGGTCCGGTTGGCACATCAACGTTTAATGATTATTCGGTGAACAACTTTAATAAAGTATTAATAAATCCTGAACGAACAAGTTTGTTTCCTAACTCCACTAGCGGCGATGATGAAAATATCTATGGGGTGACTTCTATCGTTAAAGGGAAAGGAAAGGGAAGACTCGTTGGCGGAAATTTATCTATTATGGTTTCGTTAATTGGGACCGAGTTTGATGTTGATTATTCTAACAAAATAATTTTTATTGAAGAGATTGGCGAAGAGCCTTATCGTGTTGATAGAATGCTAACTCAAATGATTCAGAGTGGAAAGTTTGAAAATGCAGCAGGAGTAATGATGGGAATTTTTAGAAAGTGTGAGGTAAAAAAGGAAAGCGACTTAACTGCAAAATCGTTTACTTTAATGGAAGTATTGCAGGATAGATTAGGCAGTTTAAAAATTCCTGTTGTTTATGGAATGTCATTCGGACATGTGAAAGATAAATTTACAATCCCATTTGGTGCGCTTGCAGAACTTGATGCAGGTAAACAAACTTTTACATTATTAGAAAAAGCTGTTAATTGAATTGAACTTTTTACCACTTAGACATAAAGAGCACTGAGTTTCACTTAGAATAATCAGGAAATACAAATGAAAAAAATAATTTATGTTTTGTTGTTTATCCTTATTTCACAACTAACAGGATGCATAGTTTTTCATTCTGTTTCTTACGAGGTTAGCGTTAATGATGATGGAACAGGAACAGCTTTGGTCACCATCGACGACATAAACACAGATGCAGCAACAAAGGAAATGATAGATGAAGATGTTAAAAGCATTCTTGAATATGGTCTAAAAAGTTCTGAATTTGTTGATGGGATGAAAGCAGAAGGTAAAACCATTACTTCACGAAATGTTATGGTTGAAAGGGAAAAACTAAACGCAATTATACATTATGAATTTAGCAGCATTAGCACAGTTGAAGGGATGATGTTTGATGATCCATATTACTATTTAACAATTCCTGTTGAAGACAGCATCATTTCTACGAATGGACAAATAACTAAAACATCGGAATACCAGAGAATTGTCTGGGATAAATCTATAAAGACTTTAAAGTTTAAAATGTTTAGCGATGATACAAGCAGAGAAGGATTAACTTCGCTAGTTCCATACTTCTTGAAAGAAAATTAATGTTTGTTGAAGTTGTTTTTCCCTTACCATTCAGAAAAGCATTTACTTATTCAGTTCCCAAAGAGCTTGAAGAATTAGTAAAAGTCGGTGTTAGAGCTGTTGCTCCTTTTGGGAAAAGAACTTTAACAGGATTTATAGTAAACATTCCAACATCAACCACACTAAAAAAAAGTGAAGTAAAACCAATCTCTGATATCCTTGATGACAAACCGATCTTTACAAACAAATCAATAAAATTTTATGAGTGGCTTGCTGATTATTATTTATGCTCGCTTGGCGAAGCATTAAAATTACTAGTGCCGCAAGGGACTGAAGTTGAAACCAAAAGAAAAATTGTAGTTGATAAAAAATTTGTTCAAGAACTTTTGATGAAAGAAAAAAAGAAAGATTCGATAAAGTTTAAAATTTTTCTGGAGCTTTCGAAAAAAGACGAAATAAGTTTTGCAACTCTTCAAAAGGCTGTTAAGAAAAAAAATATTTATTCTCAGGTTCGTCAGCTTCATAATCAAGGTGCAATAACTGTTATTGATGAAGTTGAAGGTGCAAAAGTAAAAGCTAAAACAGTAAAGTTTGTTAAGCTTGCCAAAAGCATTGCAGAAATTTATTCTACGTTTCCAGAACTTGATAGAAAATCTCCAAAACAAGTAAAGATTTTGTTAAAATTAATTGAAGCTAAAAATATTTCTTTACCTGTGGCTGAGCTGCTTCATAAAACAGAATCATCGCAATCATCACTAACAGGACTTGAACAAAAAGGATTGGTAAAAGTTTTTGATAAAGAAGTGGATAGAAGGTTTAGAGAACACTACACAGAAGGACATCAAAAACTTACATTAACAAAACAACAGCAGGAAGTGGTTAATGAAGTTTCGCAATCTCTTTCTAAAAATGAATTTAAAACATTTTTGCTGCTTGGAGTAACAGGAAGCGGTAAAACTCAGGTTTACATAGAGCTTGCAAAACAAGCATTAGAAAAAAACAAAACAATTTTAATCCTGGTCCCCGAAATTTCATTGACACCCCAAATAACATCAAGATTCTTTAACAATTTTGGTGATACGGTAACAGTTGTTCATAGTCGAATGTCTGCTGGAGAAAGATATGATTCTTGGCGGCGAGTATTAAATGTTAAATCTAAAGTAGTAATTGGTGCAAGGTCAGCTTTGTTTGCACCACTTAATAAAGTAGGTTTAATTGTGGTTGATGAGGAACATGATGCGAGTTATAAAAGTTTTGAGATGACTCCTAAATACAATGCACGGGATGCTGCTGTGGTTTTGGGAAATATTTTTAGTTGTCCAGTTGTACTTGGATCTGCAACTCCTTCGATTGAAAGTATGTACAACGCAGAACTTGGTAAATATAGATTACTTTCTTTACCAAAAAGAATTGATGATGCAAAGCTGCCTAAAATTACTTTTGTAAATATTGCTCACGAAAAAAATAAAACTAAATCTGAAACTGTTTTTTCAAAATTGTTGGTTGATAAAATTGAAGATAGATTAAATAAAAAAGAAGGAGTGATAATTCTACAAAACAGAAGAGGATTTTCTACACAAATATTCTGTAACGATTGCGGTGAAGTTGAAATGTGTGAGAATTGTTCTGTGCCGATGGTTTATCATATCAACCAGAATAAAATACAATGCCATTATTGCGGATTAGTGAAAGCAGTTCCGGGTGCATGTACACACTGCGGTTCAATCAATATCAAATATTTTGGAACTGGAACTGAACGTGTTGAAGATGAGCTTCAATTTTATTTCCCAAATGCAAAGATTGAACGAATTGATTCTGATTCAATTACAAAAAAATCTTACTTAAGTAATTTACTTTTAGGATTTAGCAAAGGGGATATTGATATTCTTGTAGGAACGCAAATGGTATCCAAAGGATTAGATTTCCCGCGTGTTACTTTAGTGGGAGTTATTTCTGCAGAAACAACTTTATGGCTTCCGGATTTTCGTGCAGATGAACGAACTTTTCAATTGCTTACCCAGGTTTCCGGCAGAGCAGGTAGAAGTAAAGTTGAAGGTGAAGTTATCATTCAAACCTACAATGAAAAACATTTTGTGCTAAGAAAAGTTTTAGAGAATGATTACAGCGGATTTTATGCAAAGGAAAAAGAAGATAGAGGAAAAATGGGTTACCCGCCTTTTACCCGAATTGCATTGATTGAAACTAAAGATGCAAGCATGGATAAAGCAAAAGGCGCCGCTTATGATTTTTATAAAGAGATTATAAAGTATAAAAATTATTTGAAAGTTTCTGATCCCACTACCGCGCAGATATTTAAGTTAGTAAATAACTATCGATATCATATTCTAATTAAAAGTTATAAAGATAAAGATCCGGGTGGAGCAATTTTACGAAAAGCAATTTTGGATTCATGGACTGAGTTTAATAAAAAATCCCGTTACCGGGATATAAAACTCTACTACGATGTTGATCCACAAAGCATAATGTAAGAGGCAATTTGAAAAGTCCACAATAAAAATTGTCATTCCCACTTTTGTGGGAATGACAAGAGTGGAAATCCTACCTAATCATATTGTCAAACATTGGTGAAACTTTACTAAGTCCGAAAATAATAAACATAAACACAAGCCAAACACCAATCGAAGCAAATACATATTTTTTCACATTATCAGATTTAAACATTTTAGCAAAAGCAATTCCAAGAACAATGTAAAACCAAATTGAGAACACATCCAATCTGCTTAACAAAAATCCGGGCAAAGTTTTTAAATCCATACCGCTTAACGAAGCAGGGTTTAATCCTGTTAGCATTTTACCCAATAGCATACCAACAATAATTAATAATATACTTTGTAAGACAGAAATGTAAAGTGGCAAACCCATTGCTGTCATTGCTTGTGAATAGCTGCCATCACCTTTGAGCACAAATTTTGCAATTAGAAATGCTATTGTAGTAAAAACAAAAAACCAAATTATCATAATTACTAAAATGCCTATTGATGAAAATACCTGCATCATACCTGAGCCGCCCATCATTTCCATCGTTTTATCAATCTGTTCATCAGCCTGTTCTTGAGTCATTTGACCGCTTTCAACCATTTTATCAAACTGTTCACGCATTGCTTTTTCTTGCTGCTTCTGCATCTCTAATTTTATTTCGGGATTAGACATGTAAATAAATGTTGCGGCAATAGCTACAATGATCAAAGCAATAAGTGGGAGCAGCCAATCAGTAACTTTAGTATTTAGAAAAGCTAATTTTGAGAATAGATTTGATGGTTCGGATATTACTCCAACAATTTTATCAGTGTGTGATAATTCCTCCATTTCATTAGACGGCTGTTCGGGTTGTACAGTTTCTTCAGTTTCCATTGCTTCTCCTTATTGTTTTTGAAATGACACTACTGAAAACTATTTATGAATCAATCAAAAGGCAATAAGAATGTTTCAAATATGATGAGAAATAAGAAGCTTCTTTTTGTAAATTTGGGCAAGAAAAAAAATCAATTAATTCTTTATTGGATAAATTATGCAACCCAAAACCATCATTGAACCCTTCAAAATAAAATCCGTTGAACCAATCAGATTTACAACAAGAGAAGAAAGAGAAAAACTTCTAAAAGAAGCAGGATATAATCCATTTCTTCTTCCTGCTGATGATGTGTTGATTGATTTGCTAACTGATAGCGGAACTTCTGCAATGAGTGCAAAACAGTGGGCGGGAATTATGGAAGGTGATGAATCTTATGCAGGTTCAAAAAGTTTTTACAGATTTGAAGCCGTTATAAAAAGTATAACCAATCTTAAATACATCATTCCAACTCACCAGGGAAGAGCTGCTGAGAAAATATTATTTACGATTGTTGGCGGCAAAGGGAAATTTATTCCTAACAATACACACTTTGATACTACTCGTGCTAATGTTGAGTTTAGCGGTGCAGAAGCTGTGGATCTGTTAAATGAAGTTGGCAAACATCCAGAGATTCGTGCAGACTTTAAGGGTAATATGGATGTTGAAAAACTTGAAGCTTTTATAAAAGAAACAGGAGTTGAAAATATTCCTCTTTGTATGATAACTGTTACAAATAATTCCGGAGGCGGGCAACCGGTATCAATGAAGAACATTAAAGATGTAAAAGCTGTTTGCAAAAAATATGGTATTCCACTTTTTCTTGATGCTTGCAGATTTGCAGAGAATGCATACTTCATCAAGATGAGAGAAAAAGGTTATGAAAATAAAACTCCCTTAGAAATTGCACAAGAAATGTTTTCTTATGCAGATGGAGTTACAATGAGTGCAAAGAAAGATGCACTCGTAAACATCGGTGGATTTCTGGCAATGAATGATGAGCATCTTGCGATGAAGTGTAGAAATTTATTAATCGTTACTGAAGGATTTCCAACTTATGGGGGACTTGCTGGGCGCGATCTTGAAGCCGTTGCACAAGGCTTATTAGAAATTGTTGATGAACATTATTTACACTATAGAATTCGTAGTGTTGAATATCTTGGTGAAAAATTAGTTGCTGCTGGTGTTCCAATTATTGAACCACCCGGAGGACATGCAATATATATTGATGCAAAAAGGTTTTTACCAAATATTCCACCGGATCAATATCCTGGACAATCAATTGTTTGCGAACTTTATCTTGAAGGCGGGGTTCGTGCTGTTGAGATTGGAAGCGTGATGTTTGGTAAGTATGATAAAAATGGAAAATTAATTCCTGCAATGATGGAACTTGTACGAATGGCAATTCCGCGAAGAGTATACACACAAAGCCATATAGATTATTTAATTGAAGTAATAATAGAAGTATTCAAAAATCG
>Ga0172370_10008603_pt1 | contig 12203 bp, 2 predicted proteins | sample LakKiv5m_FD_114538 | JGI IMG/M metagenome (GOLD analysis project Ga0172370, IMG submission 114538) | Freshwater microbial communities from Kabuno Bay, South-Kivu, Congo - kab_022012_11.5m | ecosystem: Environmental > Aquatic > Freshwater > Lake | place: Democratic Republic of the Congo...
GACGAATATGTTTTTGACACACCTGTTGCCACAGTCGCCGGAGGAACCGGTTGTACTGCCCCGGCCAACTATCACTGTTTTGAGTTTCATTACACAGGAACCGGCAGTGTTGGAACCGACATTACATTAAAAATCGGTGAAACCGGTGGAGCCAACACTATGGTTGCTCCCGCTCCTTCCACTTCAAGAGCTGCCAATACTGCAGATGCCTACACTTTCATTGTCAAAAATTTTACCAATGCCTCAAATCCCAACACAGCCTCACCAACCGACAATGTTACCGGTAAAGTCGCCGTTATTGAACCCGTTCGCGTTACCGCAACAGTTGATCCAAGTATTACTTTCAAAATTGAAGGCACTTCGGCCGGCTCTCACTGTAGTCTCACCACAGATGTCGCCACAACAGCAACAGCCGTCCCTTTTGGCACTTTGGCTTTAAACACTTTCAAATCGGGTGCTCAACAGCTAACCGTCTCCACCAATGCAGTCACAGGTTATGCTGTCACAGCCATAGAAAACAACGCCATGAGTAATCTAGCCGTCTCTCCAACCTACATCCAAGACACAACTTGCGATTCAGGAACTCCATGTACCCATACTGCATCAGGAGCTTGGGCAACCGCAACCGGCAACTCAGGTATGGGATATACCGTCGCCGTTGTCTCGGGTACAACCCCAACCATTGCCCCAACTGCACCGGCTTACCAACATTTCCCGAATTCGGGTGCATCCGAAGCTCCGTTTCAAATTATGTCCAACACGACTACTTCGGATACTCATGTAGTTGACGTCTGCTACAAAATCGCTGTTGGCGCTACCCAAGCCGCAGGTAATTATGAAAACCAAGTAACCTATACTGCCACCGCATCATTTTAATAAAAAATCATTCTGCCCAAATGAACAAAACAAGCATTATTTCCATTAGTACCATTCTTTTTTGTTCATTTATTATTGTTCCCAAAGTTTTTGCCGATCAAATTTCTATGACGGCTATTCCTCCAAAGGTTGAACTCAAAGGGAATCCCGGTCAAACTCTAAAAGCCAGTTTAAAAATCAGAAACGACTCGGATCAAACACAAAACTTTCTCATCAATTTGGAAGATTTTATTGTTGCCGACAGCAAAGGCACTCCCATTCCCATAAATACCAATGTCAGCAATCGTTGGTCGCTAAAAAACTGGATTGTAGCTCCCAAACAAATTCCCGTTGACTCCAAAGGTGTTCAAATCATTGATATTTCCATAAATATTCCTCTTACTGCACTTCCCGGAGGTCATTATGCCATGCTAACCTACACTCCCAACGCTGATGCCAAACCCGGAGACCTAAAACAAACCGGGAACATCATCACTTCTCGTGTCGGTACTCTTATATATGTTACTGTTTCAGGACCGGTTACCGAAAAGGCAACATTAATCAAATTCAAAGTTCCCAAATTTACCGAAAAAGGACCTGTTGAATTTGTCGGTACCATTGAAAGCATGTCTGATATTCACATCAATCCCAAAGGAACAATCACTATATACAATCCGCTCAATGTAAAAGTATCAGACGTTAATGTTGATGTTGGCAATATTTTTCCGGAAACTTCTCGGGATTTTACTGCCGTTTGGAATCAACAATGGGGCTGGGGGCGCTATAAAGCCGACCTAAATCTTACCTATGGTGTTGCCGGATCGGTCTTGTCTGCCACCATTTTCTTCTGGTTATTCCCCATTCGTCTGATCATCCTTGCTCTTATTGTTCTTATCTCCGTTCTTGTCGTCATTATTACTCTCAACAAACGTAGTCAAAGACACCAACAAGAACTGGAAAAAGAAGTCCAAGATCTCAAAAAAGAGCTTCAAAAAATTGGAAATAAATAACTGAATATACTGGAACTGTGAATCGGGTAATCAGCATACTAATCTTAATATTACTTTTTATTCCAACTTCGGGCATTTCTGTTCTGGCATATGATCAAAACGAAACGGGTTCTTCCGTTGTCTCCGCAACAGTCGTCGGCACTACTTTTAATCCTCCCGTTCTCGTTTCTCCAAATAATAATTCCACAACCAACAACACCCGCCAACCTCTAATTTGGCAAAGGCCTTCTCCTCTCCCTTCAACACCTCTCCATCACTACGATGTATATCTTGACGGAACAGTCTTTGCCTACTCAATAAGCGACTCAATTACCACTCCTCAAACATACTATTTCTACACCACACGAAGAGATAACGACACTTTCTATCTGGAATTTCTTACCGATTTAACACAAGGCTATCACACTTGGAGTGTAACAGCCTACGATACCACAGGAATATCTGCCGCATCGGAAACCAGAACTTTTTATATTGACTCGGTTGCACCATACATACTCTTGGAAAAAATAGATAAAAAAACTTTAAACTGGAACACTTCGGTATCCGGTTCAATACCCGACATCAATTTACGCGACATTCAAGTGACTAATGCCAATCCTCTGTTAAATGGTAAGGTTGAAGCCTATGCAAATCTACAAATTACTTTGATATGTCCACAAAATATACCAAACTGCACTAATCAATCATATCTTGGAAACTATCCAACCGGAATTTGGCAACATCGCTTCTACGGACTCATAAAAGGACTAATCTATACTGTCCATCTTTCAACCACCGACGCTGGGGGCAACTCAATAATTTTCCCCGAATACTATCTTGCCTACGGTATTGTCACACCATCTCCAATAGCCACGACTACCCCAATTATTTCTCCTACGCAAACCGAACTCACTACTCCTACACCGGAAATAGAAGTTCCACCCTCCGTCTATACCCCAACCCCTCCTACAGCACCCACACCACCTCTCTTTCAAAACGCCACACTGGTCAGCACCAAGCAAAAAACCGCCAACACTCTTTTAATTTTACTTGCAATTGGCCTTCCTCTTCATCTAATAATGACTGTTTTTGGTGCAGGCATTCGTTTTACATCTATATTAAAATTTCTATTTATATTATTTTTTCCATTTATCGGAAAAAAAGAATACCAAACCGTTCCATTTACCACAATTGACCTGTACAATCCGGAAAAACTAAACTCAATATGGCAATCAAAAATTTCCGATATCAGAGGTTATTACTCTCTTACTTCTCCGTTAATTGACAAAATATTTGTCAAAATATATTCTTTCAAGCGATATTGGAAAAATATAATTATAAATTGTGAAATTTTGTCACAATCGTGTCTATTTCCAATCCCATATGACACCAGAATACCTTCAAATTGGCTTCAAAACACCTCAATGAGTCTTAGATCAATTCCTCTGATTCTTGCACTAGCCACATCAGGCATTTCGCTAATTTTATCTCCCAATTATTTCTATTTGCTTTATCTTTATCTATCACTTCACCTTGTATTTTCGGAATATATCTATCCAAACATTTCAAAATAAAATCTCACGTCTCAATATTCAAATATATTTATGTATATTGGTCTAAATATACTTCGAAAAGCTTTAAAACATATTTTGCAAATAATAAGCATCAATAAATATAATCAAAAACTTATCAAATAAATATTCGGGTATATTTGGTAAGTTTAAGCTCAAATCATAAATGTATCAAATAAAAATGAATGGTATATCATTAAAGATCATATAGTACCTAAAAACATCATTAAATATCATCTGTGCAAAATCATGCCTAAATCGTATTATTGCATGATTTTAATAATAATTACGTTCTATTTCCGCATATGAAAATATATTAACGCAATATTTTGCGTTAATTATTCATGTAATTAACTGAATAAAATAATATTTATTACAACCTTCTCTATTTACCGCATCAACTCACTCGTATCTATATTTTGTATCTCTATTTTATTCTGAGACTTGACTTAGTCTTAATCCCTTATTATATTAGTATATAGAAGTCTAATATCGTCTAATATGAACCTAAATTACAGTTATCAACATCTACGATTTTAATGTTAATAAACGACTATTCCAATCAAAGCTGGACCGCCAATAACGATCATTCGGATGTATCTTTCGTAGAAATATTGACTGCGGGAATTATTTTTGTGCTTCCTATCATATTTCTACTCGTTATATCAGCAAAATAAATGATATTTCTGCCCAACCAACTAGAACTTCAAACTCAATTTTCCGGATTTCTTTTTGAAACAGGTTTATCTTCCGTTTCCATAAAGAATTATTTATCGGATATCCGCCATTTTTTTGCTTTTTGTTCATCAGTATCAATTTATCAAGACACACCAACAGTTCAAGAAATATTTCAAAATATAACAAAATATCTCAATCTTTACTTAGCTGATCAACAAAAAAGTTATACTCCTCAGAATACAATCAATCGTCGTTCTGCTTCAATCAGGCGATTTTCAACATTTTTAGCCTCAAAATATGGTCTTTCATCAAACCCAAATGATGCGTTAATTGGAGCCAATCATCCAAACAATGGAGAACATTCATCCAATAGTAGAGACGACAATTCACTCCCAACAACAAAAAAAATCCTTGAACATTTTAAAAATTTCCTACTAAAAGAAAAAAAGAGCTACTCAACAGTTAAAAACTATATTTCGGACCTTAATCACTTTTTTGCATGGAGTGCTAATGAAACACCGTTTCTTGATCAAAACTTGGAAAATATTTTAAGTGAAAGCCACTTAAATGCCTATGTTTCCTATCTCAAACTAAGTCACACTAGTACATCAGTCATTAATCGCCGTCAATCTTCCGTAAAACAATTTTCTCGTTATGCTTATTTGCAAAAATATATCCCCTCCAATCCCTTTGAATACAAAGCAAACGCTCCTCGCCTTTTGCCTCTTTCGTGGTTGGAAAGATTTAGTTCCTCAAAAAATAAAGGCGCCAAAAACGGCTCGGGAAATCATCTGGCAATTTGGTATCAAAAATACAACTCGCTCCCTTTTACCCCCTATCTCCATCTTGCCATACTCGTTTTAGCCACCTCCGCTATGGTCATTTTTGGCTACAACCAAATCATCAAACAAGCAAAATCAAGTTCAGCTGCGCTACCAACAATTCCCAAACGTCAGCTTTCTTTTCAAGGTCGTCTAACCGATTCTTCGGGTACTCCAATCACTACTCCGGTTGACGTAACATTTTCTTTATTTAATCAACTAACTGGTGGTTCTCAACTTTATACCACCAGCACTTGTTCTGTTGATCCGGATCAAAATGGTATTTTTAATTCCCTAATCGGAAATGGTACTTGCGGAGTTGAAATTGACAGTACAGTTTTCACGAATAATCGCGATGTCTTTTTGCAAATATCTATTGGTGAGGAAACCCTCACCCCCAGACAACAAATCGCCACCGTCGGTTATGCCCTCAACTCCGAAACCCTACAGGGGTATCCGGCCTCTGGGTCTGCAACTACTAATACTGTACCCATTGTTGATAATAATGGTGACATCAACATCGCGGCATCTTCCCCAACCATAAACTCCACTTCCGGTACTTTTACCATCAACGGTCAGGCATTATCTTTAACCACCGCTGATAGCTCCGGAGGTAATATCGTTCTTCAACCTGATGCTATAGGAGGAGGTCAAGTTCAAGTATTGGGGTCCACAACAAACACTGACACTTTATATGTTCAAAACGCCAATTTAACTTCGGGTAATCTCATTGCAGGATACGTCGGCAATGACACAGCCACCGGAAGACTTCTTTCTCTTACTTCCGGCTCTTCCGAAACAGATCGTTTTTATGTGGCTGCATCAGGACAAACTATGGTTAACACTGTCGCCTCTCTTGCTAACGCTGGTCTTGTTCTCAATCAAAACGGTACTGGAGATATATTTACCGCCTCACAAGGAGGAACTGTTAAGTTCACCATCGGTAACACCGGCAATATTTCCGCAACCGGTACTCTCACCGGCCTCACCGGGCTTACAGTTGCCTCAGGCACAGTTTCACTCCCCAATAACGAAATCAACAATGCCGAAATTAGTGAACTAGACTGGACCAAGCTCCAAAACTATCCATCAGCTTGTGGAGCTGGAGAAGTTGTTCAAGCCGTTGGCGATACCCTTACTTGTGTAAGTGTTACTTCTTTATCCGGAAATCTCTGGCAAAGAACCGATGGTTCACTTGCTCCATTAAACATTACTGATTCTCTAAATCTAGGCAACACAGCAACTACTTCAGCCTTAGTTCACCTTGCGGGAACAACCGGTGAAGATTCTTGGATAAACACCGGAACAGGTAAGTTGGGTATTGGTACTACAACTCCTGCCGAAAAACTTGATGTCAATGGTGGAATTAAACTCGCCATGACTACCAACACCAACGCCGGAACTCTCCGCTACACCACGGGTAACAATCTGGAAATATATGACGGTACATACTGGGCAGTATTAAATACCGGAAAAGATACCAAAGAAATTACCGGTTTTGTTGATCGCACCACCACCTCCCTTTCCTTCACAAATACTTCACCCGATAGAACCTTTACCATCACCGGTACCGATTTCCCAGTTTATATCAAAAGTGAAATATTAACCAAAAATACTGAATCCATACAGATAGCCGATACGGTAGGTCTTCATTTTATTTACTACGATTCATCAGGAACCTTGACCGAAAGCGTAAATAATTGGGATCTTTCAACAACAATTCCCATTGCAACTGTTTACTGGAATGGAGCAACTGGTCTTATCGGTGATGAACGTCATGGAATCACCATGGACTATGCCACACATGAATATCTCCACAAAACTGTTGGTACCAGATATGATACAGGGCTTGGTGGTTCATTTACCAACTCAACATTTTCGGTTGATCCGGGATCAATTTATGATGAAGATTTAAAAATCACCATCACACCGGCAAAAACTACCACTCGTGTTTTTTATCGCATTCCTGCAGCCTCATCATTTACCTACACAAGCCCCCAAGCAGCCTACTACACAGCCAGTACCGGAGTCCTTGACTACGACAATGCCGGTACACTAACAGCAGTTCCCACCAATAACTATGTTGCCTACTGGATATTTGCCACAAACGATCCAACCACTCCTATTTACTCTCTAATGGGCCAAGGAATTGACATAAATCTTACCAACGCACGAAACAACAATAATTATCAATCCTTATCGCTTCCAAGTCTTCCTTTTGCCGAAATGAAAATTTTATATCGTGTTTTGGTAAGAAACTTGGGGGGTACGGCCACCTACATTGAAACACAAGACCTGCGAAACATTTCCAATCTTCCATCAGGCACATTTTTAGCTACCGCTCACGGAACTCTAACCGGACTATTAAATGACGATCATACTCAATACGCTCTTCTTGCGGGAAGAACTCTTGGACAAACATTAATTGGAGGTAGTGCCGCCAATGAAACACTGACACTGCAAGGAAACGCCGCAGCTACCGGAAATACGGCCACCAGCGCAAACATTATTTTTAATACCGGAGATTCAGGTGGTACAACAGCCATGACCATTTTAAATAATGGCAATGTTGGAGTTGGAATAACCAATCCCAGTGCTGTTTTTCAAGTAAACGGTAGTCTCACATCAGCCGGAGGAAATATCAGTTTTAACAACGACTCAAACTTTACCGCAAATATCAATACAGGTTCGTCAACAGGAGCGGTTACTATTGGTGGAAATTCAAACACAGTCGCCATAAACTCATCAAACTGGGATGTTTCCACAAGTGGTGCGGCATCAGGCTTAACTGGTATCGCTTCATCTGGGGATATTGACCTTTCTTCTCTCTCTGCAGGCGGAATGGTAAAAGCCGCCGTCACAACCGGTAGATTAAGCATTGCCTCAAGTGGTACAGATTACGAACTTCCTCTCACATTTTCCAACGGTCTAACCAGAACTGTTAATGCCGTTGCTCTCGGAGGTACTCTAACAGGGACAACCGACATTCCTCTTGGAGGTTTCAATTTAACTTTTTCCGGTGAAGGGAAACTCGGCATCGGACTCACCGATCCAACAGCTAAACTTCAATTATCCGGCGCTGTTACAGGAAAAGCATTATCCATTTTTGACGAAATTGGTGACCAAGCTATTTTTACCGCCTCAAATTCCGGAACCACTCGTTATACTTTGAATAATGACGGTTCAATCGTTCAAACCCCAGTTTCAACTACCGGTAATGCTCAAACTGTTAATCTCAACTCTCTCACATCCGGAACTGGTTTGTTTCTAACATCCAGTTCTGGCGATTTTTCTTCAGGAAAGTTTTTTAGTGTTGATCATACGGCCACAACGACCGGCACAAATGAAAACGAAGGTAATTTACTCGCATTAAATCGCAATTTAACGTATAGCCCAACTATTTCGGCGATCGCAAAGGACAATACTAGCAGTTCAAAAACAACCGGTTCATCCTTAACCTATTCCCATACCGTCAACGCGGTAAGTAATAGAGTTCTTATCGTCACTGTCGGATCTTACAACAACAAAACAGTATCGGGAGTTACCTACAATGGCGTTTCCATGTCACTCGCAGGATCATCATATAGTAATAGTAATACCTGGCGTTCGTATTTGTATTACTTGGTTAACCCATCAAGTGGAGCGCATGACGTTGTTGTTAGTCTTTCCGGATCGGCTGATGTTCTTTCAAGTGCCACCACTTGGTACAACGTTGACCAAACAAATCCGATTAGTGCCTCGGTTAGTAACAATGGAAGTCTCAGCGGTTCAACATCGGTCAATGTCAGTAGTTCAGCAGACGAAGTTGTCATTGATTCTGTAAGCGGTTACGCCGGTACACTCACTATTGGAGCAGGTCAATCAAGCGTCTATTCTGACTCACAAGGAGCGATGAATACAAAACATGGTGCAAGTTATGAAACCGGTGCGGCAACCACAACCATGTCTTGGTCGGGTATGGTCGGTTATGCAAACAATGTTGCGGTTGCCCTAAAACCTGTAAGTTCTGGTCTGAATTATCTTATTTCCGGAGCTGTCGCCTCAATTTCTTCAACTTGTACTGTTACTTCCGGCGTTTGTAGTGATACAAGCAATCTTCTGTATGCATCCCAAAATTTCACAACAGCCACCGGAAGTGTTGTAAAAATCAACAATTTAGGTCTTGGTACAGGATTGGAAATAATCAGTAATTCTGGTGGTCAAGCCGCAGTATCCATTAGTAATACCGGTGACGGAGATATTTTAACCGCATCATCATCAGCAACGACCGTGATGACACTCGGAAAAACTGGAAATCTTTCTTTAACAAATAGTGGTTCAAGCAATATCATTTTCAATCTTTCTTCAACAGGTGATATGGTTATTCAAGATAATAGTTCGCCATTCGCCACCTTTACTGACACCGGCACTTTTATTCTTGATTCTCTTACTCTAGATGGCACCGATATCACCTCATCCGGCGCACTCGGGTTATCCTCCGCCGCCGGAAGTGATATTACTCTTACTTCTCGCGGAAATTCATTCACTCTCCCCACCACCGCTGGATCGGATGGATACTTACTGTCAACAAACGGATCAGGTACTCTTTCTTGGATTGATCCAACGATTCATAACAATCTTAATGTTCAAGGTTACGCAACTATTTCGGCATCTCTGGCTGTTGGTTATACCAACGCACCGGAAGGTCCGGGTCATGGCATTTTTGCCGGATTGGTTGGTATCGGACTCACCAATCCTGCATACAGTCTTGATGTTGTTGGTGATATAAACATCACTGGAGCGCTAAGAGACAACACCGATGCCGGTGATGCAGGTCAAATTCTCTCCAGTACCGGAACCGGAGTTGAATGGATTGATCCACCCGCAGGAACAACCAACTATTGGCAACTTAATGATGGTGCTGTTACTCCGGCAAACATAACCAACTCCTTAAATCTTGGTGATGTCGCCACTGCTTCTGCAACTGTTCACTTGGCAGGGACTTCAGCCGAAAACTCTTTCATCAATACCGGTAACTTTGGCATTGGTGACACAACTCCTGTTGCTCTTTTTACCGTTGGCTCTGCAGATCTTTTTCAAGTCAACAGTTCCGGTATCATTGCCGCCATTGATGGAGTTGCCCATACCATTGATGATGTATCAGGCAACTTAACATTTACCAGCGCCGGTTCATCTGTCATGATTGCTGATGATCTCGGTGTTAATGGTGCCACCAGTGCGGATATAACGTCAACCACAACAACCGCAACTGTCTTTGATACCACAGTTACTTCCCTTTCCATGGCTGGTGAAGCAACAACTCTTAATATGGCAGCGGGAGGTGCTTTAACCAGAGCAATAAATATCGGAACGGGTACCGGAATAGACACCATTCATATTGGTGATGGCGCAACCGGCGCCGATGTCATCACCATTGGTTCAACCAATGCCGGAAATGTCTCGGTAAAAAGTAACGCCGTATTAAATCTCACCGGAGGAGCAAACTCTGTCATTGATTTCCCCAACTTTGATGTAGCTACCACCGGAAACATCACCACAGCGGGTGATATTGATCTAAATGTTGGAGATCTTCTCTCAACAGGTGATATCACCATCAATCCAACCGGAGGTGATGTTTTTCTTGGTGCATCGGTCAATCTAGGCATTACGGCAGCCACCAATCTCATCTTCGGTACCACTACTTCTCTGGGAGAAACAACCGCCGCAAATGACTCGGGTGCGTATCTTGTAGGTGTCTATGATGAATTTGATTACAGTAATGGTGCTAATGTTCAAGCGGTACTAAATGATTTGGATGCTCAACTGGCTCTTAGTGTCAATTACTGGCAACTTAATGATGGTACGGTAACTCCCAAAAACATAACCAACTCGCTAAATCTTGGTGACACTGCAACCGCTTCTGCAACTGTTCATCTCGCTGGTACTTCAGCCGAAAACTCTTTCATCAATACCGGATATTTTGGTATCGGTACCACAACACCAACAGCTATGCTGACAATTAAAGGCTCAAACACCAATAGTCTTTTTAGCTCTGAATTACTTACAACAGCTGCCGATCAAGATTTTTCTTCGGATTCGGGGAACTGGGGAACGGGAGCCACGTGGGTAATTGGTAGTGATGTAGCAACTCACACGGCATCTGCAACCAACTTCATTCATACCCTCGCCGCAACGGCAGGCAAAACTTATACTATTGAAGCCGATATCACAACCACAACGCCCGGCACTATCCAACCCAAAATGGGTGGTGTTTTAGGCCAAAAAGTTGGGCAATCAGTCGGTTCTCTTGCCGATACCGACTGGACAATTACGGCCACCGGCACAGAAAGTTTCCGTTTTGTTCCAAATGCAAACTGGGAAGGCACTATTGACAACGTTTCCGTAATGGAAGTAACCGCTTCATACCCCCAAATAGTTCTAAACAATAGTGACAACTCAACCGGCCTTGAAATCAGATCCGGTATTGGAAGTAATGAAAAAAATACATTTATAGGCATCAACGCTGGAAGATTTATGGGCACAGGTGGTTCGCTTAATGTTGCGCTTGGAAATAATTCTCTCGCATCAAGCACTTACTCGGACGGCAATGTTGCGCTTGGAACCAATACTCTCTTCAGTAACACCTTTGGCGGTTATAATGTTGCGCTTGGAACCAACGCACTCTACCGAAACACCATGGGGCAATCAAATCTTGCAATCGGGGCTGACTCTCTTGTTTACAATGTTACTGGATCGGGCAATATTGCAGTCGGAGAAGACTCTCTTGGAAGTAACACAACCGGTGAAAACAATATTGCACTCGGACTAGCTGCGGGTTATTCCCTATTAACCGGTTCAAACAATCTTCTTTTAGGTTATCAAGCCGGAGATATTCTTACTTCCGGTTCTTCAAATATTATTATCGGCAACGATATTGATTTACCCTCCGCTTCTTCAGTCAATATGTTGGATATCGGTAATTTAATTTACGCAACCGGTCTTACTTCAGCTTCAACCGAAATTAGCTCCGGAAACGTGGGAATTGGTACAACTACTCCATCGGCCCGACTAGATATTGCCGGTGATCTCAATGTTCAAGGTTATGCCACCATGTCCGGTTCATTGGCGGTTGGTTATACCAACGCTCCGGAAGGTCCGGGTCATGCCATTTTTGCCGGACTTGTCGGTGTAGGCAAAACCAATCCAGCAACCGCCCTTGACGTTGTCGGTGTCGGAACTTTCTCAAACGGTCTTACTTTAAGCTCAGGTGCCTTAAATCTCACCTCCACTTCCGGAGCTATCTCTGCAAC
>Ga0172370_10008604_pt1 | contig 12202 bp, 9 predicted proteins | sample LakKiv5m_FD_114538 | JGI IMG/M metagenome (GOLD analysis project Ga0172370, IMG submission 114538) | Freshwater microbial communities from Kabuno Bay, South-Kivu, Congo - kab_022012_11.5m | ecosystem: Environmental > Aquatic > Freshwater > Lake | place: Democratic Republic of the Congo...
AGAATAACAAACGAACATTATACATTTCGAGACTCAAACAGACTCAAAAAAGTCCTGGAAAAAGTCAAGTAGAAATAGGGTTTTTCTCAATATATTCTCACTGATTTTCAAACGTCCTTATAAATCAATGAGTTATAACCACGTAAAAATGATTTGTAATCAGCAGGTCATTGGTTCGAGTCCGATAAGTGGCTCCATAAGAAAGCCCTTGAAATTAATAAGTTTCAGGGGTTTATTCTAAATGTTATAAAAATATTATTACCCTCGAATAAGGTCATCAAAAAAATCGTAATCTTGTACGAATTTTTTTAGCAATTATGATTTTGTCTGACTAATTATTTGATGGCAATATCTAATTAAATTTGAACAACTAAAAGTATTTAGCATGTTTTTTCTTATATTGATTATTTGTATTATTTCTGGGAGTACTTATTTTGCAATAAGTGCTCTTGACGGTAATAATTTGGAATATATTGTAAACGGCGGTTATGTTTTCGGCAGTATCCCACTCAGAATAGATGCGCTTGCCGGATGGATGATTCTAATCATTAATATAACAATGCTTACCGGTGCAATGTATGGCAGGAAATATCTCGAACATTACAGGCAAAACAGAGCCAACCTGGCAATGCACTATACTTTAATTGTTATCTTTCATTTGGCGATGCTCTTGGTTTGCGTTGTGCAGAACTTTTTAGCATTTCTTGCAGTTTGGGAAGTAATGGCTATCAGTTCATTTCTGCTTGTAATGTTTGAATATTGGAAAAAAGACACAGTTGCAGCCGGTATCAATTACCTTATTCAGTCCCATATCGGAATTATTTTTCTTACAATAGCCTTCATCTGGGTGATGACAGCAACAGGTTCCGGTGATTTCAAGGCAATTGAAACCTTTTCCACAAGAATTGCTCCCCAGATGGGAGTTGCTCTATTCGTGCTCCTCTTGATTGGTTTTGGTTTCAAAGCAGGATTTGTTCCTCTTCATACATGGCTGCCTTATGCTCATCCGGCAGCACCTTCACATGTTTCAGGTATGATGTCGGGCGTAATCATAAAACTTGGTATATTCGGAATATTAAGAACATTACTTTTAATAAAAATGAATTATCTGATAATCGGAGAAATTATTTTGTTGGTATCCGTATTATCAGGTTTGTATGGTGTTATTCTAGCAATAGTTCAGCATAATCTTAAAAAACTTCTGGCTTACCATAGTATCGAAAATATCGGTATAATTGGCATTGGCATAGGAATAGGGACTATCGGATTAGGACTGATAATGATTTTCTTGCGGTTGCAGGATTTTCCGGCGGATTGCTGCATATCCTAAATCATTCGTTGTTCAAGTCATTGTTATTTTATGGTGCAGGAAGCGTTTACCAGGCAACAGGAACTTTGAACATTGACCGGCTTGGCGGATTAATCAAAACCATGCCTAAGACAGCAGCCATGTTCCTTGTGGCTTCTCTTGCAATTTGCGGATTACCTCCATTTAACGGATTTATCTCAGAATTTTTGATTTATTCGGGATTATTTGCCGGCTTGAAATCCGACAGTTTCGCATTTTCTCTGCTGATACTACTAGTGATTATCGGTCTTGTAATGATTGGCGGTCTGGCTTTACTCTGTTTTACAAAAGCATTCGGAATTGTATTTCTTGGTTCGGCACGGTCTGAATATCCCGAAGAGCCAAAGGAAGCGCCCGTGCAAATGTTGCTCCCCCAATACTTAATAGCCGCACTGATTTTGGCAATAGGTTTATTTCCACAGTATATTTTAAAGCTCTTGCTGAATCCAGTGCTTCTTTTCTTGCCCTCATTAAGTAAGAATGTTACCGATGTTTACTTCGGTCAGATATCTGTTTTATCAAATGTAGGCACAACAGGTTTAGTTATCGTTTTGTTATTTTCCGCTATTTATTACATAAGAAATCGTGTTCAAAAGAAAAGAGCTATTGAAGTTAACCAAACATGGGGATGCGGCTATACTGCTCCGACACCGAGAATGCAATATACAGCCGGGTCTTACACCAAAACTTACTCAAACATAGTCAAACCTTTGCTCAAAACGAATAAGACCGAAACAGAAATAATTTCTGTTTTTCCACCAAAAGCTGAATATTCATCAGGTGTTTACGACAAATTAGAGTATTTGATTATTGATAAAAATTTAAAATTTTTAAAAAAATTCCTTTACAAATTTGATTTTCTTCAGAATGGCAGAATTCAGTCTTATGTCATGTATGGGCTGCTTTTTATCGTTTTAATCATTCTCTTTTCGTATGGGGAATATCTTAGTAAGTTTTTGTTTGATTTTTTTAGATGATTTTGATTGAAAAAATGCTTAATACAATTTTAATAATCATTGTAAGTTTCTTTTTTACTGGAATAATTGACCGTACTAAGAATAAACTGGCAGGACGTAAGGGGTCCCCTATTTTACAGCCGGTTAAAGAATTGTACCGACTTTTGAGAAAAGGTTCCGTATTTAGTGAGACTACGAGTTTTATCTTCAGGATTGCTCCGTCTTTATATCTTGCTACAACCCTGACTGCAGTCCTTATGATACCTTTCGGGAATTCGGGAGGGCTCATATCTTTTAACGGAGATTTCATATTGTTTGCATACATTCTTGGTTTGGGTAAGTTTTTTAATATAATCTCAGCTCTTGATACAGGAAGCAGTTTCGAAGGTATGGGTGCCAGCAGGGAAGCCCTATTTTCAATGATAACGGAACCGGCATTTTTCATTTTAATGGGCTCGATGAGTCTTTTGAGCGGTCAAACTTCGTTTCAGCATATTTACAATTTGCTCTATCACTTTTATAATCTTTCACCGGTTTTTGTCACTACCTTGATAACTTTAGGTTCGTTAATTTTGTTTATGCTTCTATTGATTGAAAACAGCAGAATGCCTGTTGATGACCCCAAAACGCACCTTGAACTGACAATGATTCACGAAGTGATGATACTGGATAACAGCGGATTTGACCTGGGACTTATTTTGTATTCCGGTTTCCTGAAATTTGCCATTTATGGTTCAATAATTGCAAATCTTTTTATGACAACGAATAACTCAATCGTGCAAAACTTGCTGATTTTCTTCGGTGTTCAGTTTGTTTGTGCTATAACTGTAGGATTAGTTGAAACATTTTTAGCACGATTCAGAATCAATCAAAATCCGCAAATAATTTTTTCAGTATCGTCCATTGCTTTGTTAATTTTTATCGGAGTAATGATTTTGATTGGCAAGTTTAATTAGGAATTAGAAAAATGATTAATGTTTTGATGCTGGTTTTTATTATGTCCCTGTTTGTCTGTTCCACAGCAAGCAGAATAAGGACTTTTATAAAAGTAATCGCTTTGCAGGGTGTTCTGCTTTTTGGGTTCTTCCTTGTGCGGCTAAATGAAATCAACATCGCAAACCTAATCCTGCTGTTGTTAGAAACAATAATCATTAAATCAATTGCAATACCGTATTTCCTTGAATATTTAATCAAGAAGAATAAAATGACAAGAGAAGCCGAGCCATATATTTCGAACTTTTCATCAATTTTTATATTCACATGTGCCAACCTTTTACTGTTTTTCTTGGCGAATACATTGAAGGGAGGTATTTTCCAAAATATCTTTTTCGTAGGTTCAATATCAACCATATTCACAGGATTTTACCTTATTATCTTGCGGCATAAGATAATAACAAACGTCATCGGATTTATTATTCTTGAAAATGGTGTGGTAATTCTTTCGCTCGCAGTAGGTAATGAAATGCCGATGCTTGTCAACCTTGGAATATTGTTAGATATTTTTGTTACTGTTCTCGTTCTTGGAATTTTTGCCAATAAGCTCGGCGATGTATTCAAGGAAGGAGAAGTTGACCAATTAATTCAACTGAAAGATTAACCTTATGGCATTAATAATTTATCTGACGGTATCCGCTTTATTAATTCTTGGAATAATTCTTATCAGGAGGAAAATAACTGATAATGTTTTATCAGTATTGTTCCTTGCTGTGCAATGGGGATTCGGCATTTATGAGTACTTCAATCAAAATACAGTGCAGCTTGAATATTTCACTCCCGATGCCATCGGATTAATCCTTTTGTTTGTCCTCAATATTGTGGGTACAGCATCAATATTCTACAGCTTTATATATTTCCGGTATAACAATGATACACCAAAAAAAAGAAGTATATATTTTGCTGCAATTTTAACTTTAATAACTTCATTGAGCGCTGCTTATCTGGCAAACCACATAGCTATTTTGTGGATATTTGTTGAGCTAACTACCTTAAGTTCGACAGTTTTAATTTATCATAACCGGACGGAAAAAAGTCTGGAAGCAACATGGAAATATCTATTCATAAGTTCGATTAGCGTCGCATTGATTTTTATAGGAATACTATTTTTGGGATTAGCTGTTCAGCAGGCAAAGTTAGGCGGAATGTTTTTTCCCGACCTACTGAAAAATGCCACGCGTCTTGATGAGTTCTGGCTAAAAGCTTCGTTTCTTCTGGTATTCACCGGTTTCACCGTAAAAGCAGGATTAGCTCCCATGTACACTGTAGGAATTGATGCCAAGGACAAAGCCCCAACACCTGCTGCTGCAATCTTTTCGAGTGCAATAATGAATGTTGGTTTTTTGGGTATATTCCGAATGTTCGAGATTACTTCTAAAACAACTGTTCATCAATGGGCAAGCATGGTGGTGATTATTAGTGCCGCAATATCGGTATTTATTTCGGCTTCTTACATGGTTCGTGTTAAAAGCTTTAAACGGATGTTCGCATATTCTAGTATTGAGCACATGGGCATCATTATGCTTGGTATGGCGATGGGAGGAATAGGTTACTACGGTGCAATCCTTCATGCGATTCTTCATTCATTGGCAAAATCGAGTCTGTTTTATCAGTGCGGTTCAATTTTCAGAGTAATGAAAAGCAAGTTTATCAAGGATTCCGGGAATTATTTCGAACTTAATACCTTCGGAGCAGTTATAATTATAATCGGGTTCTTTATCATTACCGCAATGCCGCCTTCTGGTCTTTTCGTGAGTGAGTTTATGATTTTCCGCTCCATGTTTGAAGCTAAGTACTTGTGGCTTATGATTATTATGCTTGTTTTGCTGAGCTTTATCGTCTGGTCAATGGGAGAGAATCTATTCAAGCTTCTTTTCGTGAAATCAGAAAATTTGGAAATGAAATCAGATTCAGAAAGAATCGGCTTTTTTGAAACTTTACCGCAACTGATGCTATTAGCCGGTGCAGTGTATTTGGGATTGTATCCGCCTCCTTTTTTGCATAACCTGATTCAGCAGGCATTGGTTAATTTAAAATAATGTAATTCTAATTATAATGATGAATAATTTCTTAACAATATGCAATAATCAAAGAATTGACTTCAGTTTAATTCCGGTTCTTGGTTACATTGATTTTATGGAGTTTAATACAGGATTGATTCAGGATCCAAAAAATCATTGTGTGAACTATTTCGGCGTTGTAATTAACGAAAAATTGCGTTTGATTAATTGTGTGGCAAATGACGAAAACGCGGAAATATATCTTACTTCATCAGAATTACCACTAAGCAAAAATGAGGAATATCAGTCGCTTACCGCTCGTCATACTGCATTTCATTTGTTTGAAAGGGAAATCAGCGAAAATTTTGGTATTCGTTACTCTGACCATCCCTGGTTAAAACCACTAAGGTATCCATTTAAAAAGGATAATAATTCCATTATGGATGATGATCCCTTTTATCATATAAAAAGTGAAGATTTGCACGAAGTAGGCGTTGGTCCGATTCATGCCGGAATAATCGAACCAGGTCATTTCAGATTTATCTGCAAAGGCGAACAGATTCTGCATCTCGAAATCCAGCTTGGATATCAGCATAGAGCAATTGAAAAATTATTTCTTGAGAAAAAACATTTGCTACAACGTACCATTTTGGCTGAATCCATTGCTGGCGATACAACAGTTGGTCATACCACCTGCTTTGTTAACATCTGGGAATCAATGTGCGGTTACATTCCGGATTACGAAAAACAATTTTCGAGAACATTAGCTCTCGAGCTTGAAAGGATTGCCATTCATACCGGCGATTTGTCGGCTATTTGCTCCGACATTGCATACCAGCTTGGAGCATCGGTTTTCAGCCGGCTTCGCACTCCGATTATTAATTTCTTCCAAAGTTGGTGTGGGAACAGGCTTGCAAGGGGATTAATAAGAGCCGGAGCAAACAATTATCCTTTTAAAAATGAGCTTAAAGAATCTTTACTTCTAATTTTAAATGAATATGAACAGGATTTTAAAGAGATGGTGCAAAAATTACTTCATCATCCCGGTAGTATTTCAAGATTGGAAAAAACCGGCGTTGTCACTTATGAACAGACTGTTCAAATAGGAGCAGTCGGATTTTCGGCAAGAGCTTCCGGTCTGGCAAGAGACGTTAGAGTTTCGCATCCGGATTATTTTAACAAAAACCTGAACCTTCAGTATATAACAAAACGTCATGGTGATGTCTATTCAAGAACTCAAATGAGACGTGAGGAAATCCGCCAATCTTTAACTATAATTCGTAAATTACTTGATGAAACTCTGAAGGATACTACTGAAGAGAGTTCATTACTCACTCCACGCCCGAATTCATTTTCAATTTCTTTAGTAGAGGGATGGAGAGGAGAAATTTGTCATTGTGCTATAACAGATGAAAAAGGTGAGCTTGTACTTTACAAGGTTAAAGACCCGTCATTTCACAATTGGATGGCTCTGGCTCTGGCAGTCAGGAAAAATGAGATTTCAGATTTCCCGATTTGTAATAAAAGTTTTAATCTTTCTTACTGTGGCTTCGATTTATAGGTAAAAATCATGTTAAAAACATTAAAAATATTATATCACCAAGGAAGACAGTTTATCCCCGATTTATCGAAGGCAGTGTTAAAACCTCCATTTAGAGGAAGACCTTTAATAAGTTCCGAAAAAATAAATGAAACCGAACTCGAAGCGATTTGCCCAACAAGAGCTATCTTGACTAATCCAGTAAGGATTGATTTGGGAAAATGCAGCTTTTGCGGTGAATGTGCCCTAAAATTTCCCGAAAAAATATCTTTTTCGACAGATTATAAGCTTGCATCAAACAAACGCGAAAATTTGATTATCAGCGAAGGTGATGATAGTCCTGTAAGTTTTGACCATGAGTCCATCAGAAGTGAGATAAGAAAACTTTTCAGAGGTTCTCTAAAGCTTCGTCAGGTTTCAGCAGGCGGTGACAATAGTGCCGAATTGGAACTCAATGCAGCTGGGAATGTCAATTTTGACATGGGAAGATTCGGAATCGAATTTGTTGCCTCGCCAAGACATGCTGACGGAATCGTTATCACAGGTCCCATTTCATCTAATATGTCCGAAGCCTTGCAAATTTGCTATGATTCTATCCCAGCCCCAAAAATAATTATCTTGTGTGGTTTGGATGCAATTAGCGGAGGTATATTTGCAGGAAGTAATGCTTTGGACAGAAAATTTACTGAAAAATATACCGCAGACCTTTATATCCCAGGGAATCCTCCACATCCCTTGACGGTTATCAATGGAATATTGAAATTAACCGGAAAAAGTAAATAAATTAGATTTTAAATACTTCACCTACCAAAAGTATAAACTTCAGTTTGTGATATTGCTATGTACCAATATTTATTAAGCTTAGCAAAGTTTAGAAGACATATTACTACGATATAAGCTCGTTTTCTCTCTAACTAATTTAGAATGATTAAGTTAAAATACAATAAAAAGTTAGAAAATCTTTAATAGTTTATTGTAAATTTATTATATTAATAGTATTAAATTATAAATTTTTGTAAATTCTGTTGCATGAGGATATGATAAAAAAGAAGAACAACGAGAGAATTCTGAGAAATATCAGCTTATTGATAGCCGCATTTGGTATATTTTTAATTTTGTCGCCATTTTTTAGACCTGATTTACATAATTACCAGGCTAACTTAGTAGTTTGGGGTGCAATAATATGCTTTATGGGTATATTTATGGCTTTCTTCTTTATCAAAAGAGAAAAAACATTAAATTCTAACCTGAATGGGGAAAACTTAATTGCACATTGGCAATACCCTTCATACGAATGGGAGATGTGGATGTCTGAAGAGTATTCGATAAAAAAGAGAATAGATAAATATACATTCCTAACAATAGCAGGATTCTTGCTGATTGTCGGTTTGCTATTCCTGTTTTTTGTTGATGATGGCGGTCAGATAGTCTTTTTTATATTGATGGGTGCGATTGTACTAATAGCACTTCTCGTTTTTGTTCTGCCTAAAATTATTTATGAAAGGTCAAAAAGAGGAGACGGTGAAGTGTATATTAATCCTGACGGGATATACATCAACAATCAATTAACAACATGGAATACATACCGGGCAAGATTTGAATATTTGGCAAAAACTAATGGTAATCCGCCATACTTTTCGTTTGTTTACTCCCAGCCAGGTCGTTACCGAAGAAGAAATTATACGGTAAGAGTTCCCGTTCCAACGGGTCAGGATAGCTCTGTTCAAAAGGTAATCGAGTATTTTAATTCCAGAACAGCGAAATGAGGTAATATGATTTTATTAATTAAAAAACATTTGACCAGGTAAAGAAACATGACTGATTTAGAAAATTCTCTTGAGTTCTTTCATAAAATGTTTCAAAACCATGAAGCGGTTGTTTTGTTAATTAACAGTAGAGATAAGAGGATTACTGCCTGGAATCAATCAGCCGAAAAATTTTATGGTTATTCCTCTGAAGAATTTAAGTCACTAAAAATTTCTGATATTAACATTTTACCAGAAGATGATTTATTAGCAGAAATAACAAAAGCCGCACTTAGGGAACAGCATTATTTTGAGTTTCAGCATAGAAAGAAAAATGGCTCATTAGTGGATGTCTCAGTTCAAATTAGTCCTGTTCTGATAGATGATAAACAATATCTCCTTTCAATAATAAATGATATTTCTGTCAGATTAGAATTTGAAAGAGAACTACTTCAGCAGAAACAATGGAGCGAAACAATCTTTCACTCTGCAAATTCAGGAATAATGATAATTGACCGTGATACTCATACCATTGTAGATATTAATGAAGCTGCACTGAATTCAATTGGCGGGCAAAAGGAAGATGTGGTCGGACATCTATGCCATAAATTCGTCTGTCCAGATGAAGTTAACTGCTGCCCTATAAACGAATTTTGTCATAGCATCTCAAATGATGAGAAAATACTCTATACTCTGACCGGTGAAGAGATTCCGATAATTAAATCTGTTGTTGAAACACAAATCGGTAAAAAAGATTTCCTTATAGAAACATTTATTGATATTAAAAAACGTAAACAGGTCGAGAAAAATTTAATAGAAAGCGAAAAGCAGCTAAAAGCGCTGGACGCAAGTAAAGATAAATTTTTCTCAATGATAGCACACGATTTGAGGTCTCCGTTTTCGGGTTTGTTAGGTATTTCCGACTTAATGGCGAAGGAAATTAACACGCTTTCAAATCAAGATTTGCAAGAAATGGCAAAAGCATTGAACCAGGCTTCCAATTCTACTTTTAATCTTCTTAATGAGCTTCTGGACTGGTCGAGAATGCAAACCGGCGATATGCCTTTTAATCCTTCGGAACATAACCTGAGCGAAACAATCGAGACATCTGCTGCTTTATATACTAATGCTGCTGAAAGAAAAAAATTAAAAATTGATGTTATTATTGACGCTAATATGGTTTGCCTTTACGATTCAACAATGATTTCAACCGTTATCAGGAACTTAATCTCAAACGCCATTAAATTTACAAAAGAGACAGGTGTTATAGTCATATCATCAACGATAAACACTTTCGAAAATATTATCTCAGTGGAAGATAGCGGAATCGGTATTCCGGAAACACATATTGATAAACTCTTCAAAATCGAGACACATTATACAACTCCAGGAACATCAAACGAAAAGGGTACAGGTTTGGGCTTAATCCTTTGTAAAGAATTTGTCGAGAAGCATGGCGGAAGGATTTGGGTAGAAAGTGACGTGGGTTACGGCAGCACATTCTCGTTTACTATTCCAAGAAAAAATTAATAGGAATGAATCTTGATGCGGGTCAAAAACTCATAAGATTATATCAGTATTTTTCCAGCTTATCAAGTTTATATCCTTTACGGTAATAGACTTATCAATGTTCATAATAACATATCCTTCTTCAAAATTCTTACCCGATAATATTCTGAATCTCTCAATGTTTTTAAGAAAATGATGTGAAAATGAACTGGAAGCCTTTATTTCGATTGCGGTTAACTTACCGCCCGAATCTATCAAACAATCAATTTCGTTATTACCTTGCTCATTCCAGAAATAAAATTCATGACCAATCCTTTTATTATAATTGTTCTTGATTAACTCTGACATGACGAAATTTTCAAATAATTGGCCTTTCAAATAGTGTGAATCGAGTTCATTTTCATTTTTTATTCCAAGTAGGGCGCAAACCAAACCGGTATCGTAAAAATAAAGTTTTGGAGCTCTTGTGATTCTTTTATTAAAATTGTTATAATACGGTCGAAGCAGGTAAACAATATATCCGGCTTCGAGTGCAGAAATCCAGGAACGTATTGTCTTTGAATCCATTCCAACCAAATCGGATATTGCCGACAAATTAAGCAATTGACCTGTACGACCGGCACAAAGTTTCATAAACATTCCGAAAGGAGCAGCATCCCTGATATTAATTATTTTGCGAATATCCCTTTCCAAATAGAGATTAATATAATCGGTCAACCACTGGTTTGCATTCAAATCATCTTTGTAGATTCTCGGATAAAATCCTTTAAGCAAATAGTTTTCATATTCAGACATCTCATATTCGGTACCTTTTAATTCACTAAGGCTTAATGGTAAAAGACAAAAAATTGATGTCCTTCCGGCTAAGCTTTGTGAAATTTTTTCAAGCATGAGATAATTTTGCGAACCTGTTAAAATTATTTTGCCGGTTAAAGGATTTTCATCTGATATAACCTGAATGTAAGATAGAATCTGTGGAAGATTTTGGAATTCATCTATTATCAGTCCTTTATCTAAATTTTTAAAAAATGAGACCGGGTCTGATAAAAATAAATCTTGAGTCAGTGGTAACTCCATATTATAGTACTCGTAATCAGGAAATAACATTTTGGCTAAAGTGGTTTTCCCTGATTGTCTTGGTCCGGATATTGTCAGAATTGGCATTTTCCGTGCAGATTCAAGAATCCGGGCTGATATTTCTCTCTCAATAAACATTACTTCCTCATCCTCAAAAAAAAATTGCAAATCGGGAGTTCAATTCCCGATTTGCAAAGATATGCAAAAGATTGTTAAAATACAAGGATTTACAAATTCATTTGGAATGTTATTTTGAGGAAAACGACAAAAAAACTTCAAATTTTTGAAAAAATTCTAATCGTCTATCTGAAGAACAGCTAAGAATGCTTCCTGCGGAATTTCGACCCTGCCGACTTGCTTCATTCTCTTCTTGCCTTCTTTTTGCTTTTCAAGAAGTTTTCTCTTTCGTGAAATATCACCACCATAGCATTTTGCAAGCACGTTTTTCCGCATTGCCTGCACATTAACCCTCGAAACGATTCTTGAGCCGATTGCAGCCTGAATTGCAACCTCAAACATTTGCTTCGGAATTAGTTCTTTCAGCTTGGAACATAACTTTTGCCCCCAGTGAAATGCTTTTGACTTGTGGACAATTGAAGAAAGAGCATCTACAGGTTCTCCGTTGATAAGAATATCTAATTTTTCGAGGTCTTCGGCTCTATAGTCCAAAATTTCATAATCTAAGGAAGCGTAGCCTCTTGTGCAGGATTTCAATTTATCATAAAAATCGAAAATGATTTCCGAAAGAGGAAGTTCATACTGAAGGTCAACTCTTTCGGGAGAAAGATAGAGTGTATTTTTTACAACGCCTCTTCTTTCAAGGCAAAGTTTCATAATCGGACCGATGTATTCGGTAGGAGTAATAATCTGGGCTTTGATAAATGGTTCCTGAATCTCTTTTATCTGAGTCAAAGGCGGTAATTGTGCAGGATTTTCAATGTAAAATTCATCCCCGTTTGTTTTCACGATTTTGTATCTTACGTTTGGAACGGTTGTAACCATATTCTGGTTGAATTCTCGTTCGAGACGCTCCT
>Ga0172370_10008606_pt1 | contig 12202 bp, 8 predicted proteins | sample LakKiv5m_FD_114538 | JGI IMG/M metagenome (GOLD analysis project Ga0172370, IMG submission 114538) | Freshwater microbial communities from Kabuno Bay, South-Kivu, Congo - kab_022012_11.5m | ecosystem: Environmental > Aquatic > Freshwater > Lake | place: Democratic Republic of the Congo...
GCCATTGCCATGAACCCTGTCACGGGCGAAATCCTCTCAATGGCGTCTATCCCCACTTACGATAATCAAAAATTCGCTCGATTCATTCCTGTGGACTACTACACCGATTTACTTAAAGACCCCACCAACCCGTTGCTTAACCAAGCCATCAGTGGTCAACACGCGCCCGGCTCTGTTTTCAAAGTCATGATGGCAGGCGCGATACTCTCCAAAGGTTACATTGATCCTTATCGTAAACTCTTCGACCCCGGCAAGATCATCATCGAAAACAAATACTTCCCCAACGACCCCGGCAAAGCCCGCACCGTAGTGTGCAACAAACTCGATGGGCATGGCGAGGTAGATATGATCACCGCTATTGCCCAATCGTGCAACGTCTATTTTTATAAGACGGGTGGCGGCTACGCACCCGATAAAGTGACCGGCATTGACATCGAAGGAATCTATGAATTCGCCAACTACTTCGGCTTCAACAGGCGCACCGGCATCGAACTCCCCGGCGAGCGCAAAGGGTTGATCCCCAACCGCGATTACAAACGACTCAACATCGGCGAGAACTGGTCTACCGGTGACACCTACATCGCCTCCATCGGTCAGGGCTACGTCCTCGCCACGCCCATCCAAGTTCTCAATTCTGTAACGCCTTATCTCAACAACGGCTTCTCCATCAAACCAACCCTCATCAAAGACGTGATTGATGGCGAAGGTAACATCGTTAAGCCGTTCCAAACGCAATACCTCGACGCCATTCCTGCCACACCCGAACTCGACCCCGTGCCGCTCTCGGCGAACACCATCAGCATCGTGCGGCGCGGCATGGAAAAAGTCATCAGCGAGGGCACTGGAGAAAATTTAGATCGCATCGAAGGCGTGCAGTACGCGGGAAAAAGTGGAACCGGCGAATACTGCGACAACATCGCCCAGAAAAAAGATTTGTGCAAATTCGGCGCATGGCCTCAACACGCATGGTTTTTAGCTTACGCTCCAGCCGACAAGCCGGAGATCGCCGTCGTGGTCTTCGTCTACAACGGCGGCGAAGGCGCCGTCACCGCCGGTCCCGTCGCGCAACAAATTCTGCAAGCCTACTTCGAACTCAAGAAGACTGATGCCTCACGCAAATAGACTCTTCGCCGCGATCTGTGGCGGAGTCTTCGGTCTGGCCCTCTCTCGATCTTTATTTGAATATGACCCGATCACCTTCGGACTCTTGCGCGCGATTCCGGGCGGCGTGATCGTCGCGCTGATTTTTATCGGGGTCGCCGTCACCGCGCTCGAAACTTTAATCCATAATCATCCTCTCCTTCACGCGCATCGCTATTCGATCTTCCTTCCATTGCTGCTGCCCGCCCTCATCCTGATCGATCCCAACATTGATCTCACGCGAAATTTAATTTTGACCGTTGGCGCAGTGAGTGGTGTGGTGTTGGTAGGGGCAACCCTTGCGGCTGCCCATCAGGCAGGGGCAACCCTTGCCGTTGCCCATCAGGCAGGGGCAAGCCCTGCCCCCACGAAATACACCAACATCCTCTACGTCCTTTCCCTTATTTCCTTTAGTTCCTTTTTTTACTTTCAAACAATCGCCCCCACCGTCGGCGAAGCGGATACTTTTGAAATGCAGGTCAACGCCCTCCGGCTCGGCATCTCGCATGGAAGCGGCTATCCACTTTATCTTTTACTGGCAAAACTTTTTAGCCTTCTCCCCATCGGCGGCACGGTTGCTTTTCGAATCAATCTTTCATCTTCATTCTTTGGAGTTCTCGCGTCAGTCATTGCTTACCTTATCGCCCGCCAACTCAACGCCTCTCGCCCCGCCTCGTGGATCGCCGCGCTCAGCTTCGCCGCCTCAATCGCCTTCTGGTCGCGCGCCGTCGAAGCAGAAGTGTATACGCTGCATATTATGCTTGTCGGGCTAATTTTGTGGATAGCCATCAGCAGTCAGCACTCAGCATTCAGCAACAAAAAATTCTACTTTCTATCTTTCCTCTTTGGTCTTTCGCTTACCAACCATCTCACGACAATCATTCTTCTCCCAGCCATCTTTATTTCCTTAATCCCTCTCCTCCCCTTCAAACACAACAACATCCTCTCATTCGTCACGCGAAGCGGTCATTTGTCATTTGCCATTTTCTTCTTCGCGCTCGGCTTAAGCCTCTACCTCTACCTTCCTCTTCGTTGGCCCGCCGTCAACAACGGCGAAGTGATGACGTGGGAACTGTTCCAGCACTTCATCACTGGGCAAGAAGCGCAAGGCGCACTGCGCCTCAATGCGTGGTATAGCGACTTGAGCCGCTACGAGATCGTCTTTCGCAAAGCGCTCGATCAATTCGGCTGGGTCGGGATCATCACTGCGTTGATCGGTTTAATCTCGCTCCTTCGCAAAAACATATTTGCCGCACTCGTCACCTTAGCCGCCTATTCCGGTTTCGCCTTCTTCGCCCTCTCCTTCTACGTTCCCGATCCAGACTATTCTTCATTCTTGCTCCCATCTCATTTTGTGCAAGCGGTGTGGATAGCAATTGGCATATCGCAAATAGCAGATGGCTTATGGCAAATAGCAAAGGGTACTCATCAGTTGGCGTTCATCATTCGCCATTCGTCATTCGTCATTTTTTTTCTTCTCCCCGCTTCCCTCATCTGGAACAATCTTCCCATCGTTGATAAATCCAACGACTGGCATTTTGATCGTTCAGGTCGCTACATTTTGAGTCAGCCGCTTAAACAAAACGCCGCCATACTCGCCGACAGCGAACTGATCGCCCCGCTCTACTATTTGCAAATCGCCGAAAACATTCGACCCGATCTCAACATCGTCGTCTTGCCAAACGAAGACGCTTATCGCGCCCAACTTGATGAACGATTAGATAAAGGGCAAACGGTTTATCTGGGTCGTTACCTGCCGCGCCTGAGCGAAGGATATTTTCTCAATTCCATTGGGCCTCTAGTTGAAGTGCAGATTTCGCCCAACGTGGAAGGGTTCATTAAATTCGAGAAAAAGTTTGGCGACGAGATTCGTTTACGCGGATTCAAAATTGATTCAACGACCGTCAGCGCAGATGAATCGATCCGCATTACGTTTGATTGGCAGGCGATCAAGCCGCCGACTAACAATTATCGCGTCGCACTTCGGCTCGTGGACGGAAACGGCAACGTGCGATTAGCCAACACGCCCACCGTGCCAGTTCGCAAAATGTTCCCCACAACGGCTTGGCAGCTGAGCCACGTCATCAGCGACTTTCATCAATTCGATCTTGACCCCTCACTCGAACCTGATACATACACACTCCAAGTTGGATTCGTGCTGCCGTTTAGCGAAAAGGGATTGGGCGATTGGGTTTCACTCGACACAATCACGGTGACGCCGCCGACTCGCCCTTTAACGATCTCTCACCCATTCCGCACGAGATTCGATAACGGCGTGTGGCTGATGGGTTACGACGCGCCCGCATCGGTCACGCCAAAATCGCCGGTCACTATTAAACTGTTTTGGTCATTGCCACAAGGACTCTCACAACCTTTTGAGGCCGAAGTGTGTTTAGAAAAATGCGCGGCGACGAAGATCGATCCAAGCAAGCAGCCGAAGAATCGAATCATTGAAACGCAGACGACTCTCAACGCCCCCGCTTCGAGTGGCAAGCCTCAAGTGCGAGTCGGCGTGGCGGCGTCCCAAGCCGAGTGCGGGTGGTTTGCCTCACAAAGCTCACGCTGCGATCTGGCGGTCATCGCGATTGAGGGACAGCCACTCGCAGACTCCGCGATCAATTTTCAAAATCAGATCGCGCTGGAGTCAATCAAGATCGAAACACCGAGCGCGACTATTGGATCAACCGTGATCGTTACGGCGCAGTGGCGCGGCTTGCGACAGATGAAAAATGATTACACCGTGTTCGTGCATCTCATCGGGCCCGACGGCGTGCTGCATGGGCAAGTGGATACTATTCCGGCGCAAGGCACGATGCAGACCAGCGCGTGGAAATTAAATCAACCCATCGCAGATCGATTCGAGATTCGCATTCCCGACGACGCGCCGAGAGGCGAATATCGTGTTGAAGTGGGTTGGTATCTTCTCGCCACGTTAGACCGTTTATCGGTGATCGATTCGCGGGGCAACGAGATTGACGACAAGTTTGTAATGACGGGGGTGGTGGTTAGGTAGTTGGGTGGTTAGAGATTGGGGATTGGAAGTTTTGGGATTTTGAGTTTTTGGGATTTGGGTTTTTGGATTTTGTTCATTGCCTCATTTGTCATTGTTCACTCTTCATTCTATAATCGTCACACTTTATGACCGCAATTTCGATCAAAGGAATCAAAGAGGGAGTGCTGGTAACCGTAGGTGACGGAGAATGGTCGGAGGCGTTGCCCGCCCTGCTCGATAAGATGCGCGAGAACGCCGAGTTCTTTCGCGGGGCGCGTTTAGTTTTGCAATTCGGCGGGCGTAGTGTCAACGCTTCAGAATTGGGCAAGCTGCGCGGCGAGTTGAGCGATTTGCAGATCAATTTGTGGATGGTGCTTTCCGAATCCACACTGACGATCAACGCCGCAAAATCGTTCGGGCTAGAAACCGAGCTGCCCAAAAAAGAAATTCTGCCCGTTGATCTGCCGCCCATCCCGTTGCACGAAGACGGCACGCAAGCCATTTTGATTGATCGCACGCTGCGCTCGGGCAAGTCGGTGAACTTCGATGGGCATGTGGTGGTTATTGGCGACGTGAATGCGGGCGCGGAGATCGTCGCAACGGGGAACGTGGTGGTGTGGGGACGCATTCGCGGCAACGTGCAGGCGGGTGTGAACGGTGACGCCGCCGCCGTTGTTTGCGCGTTAGACCTTGCCCCAACCCAATTGCGAATCGCCGACGCTATTGCCACTTCACCAAAGCGGCGCGGCAAGCCCGAACCGGAAATTGCCTTGGTAAGAGACGGCAAAATTGTGGCAGAGAGATGGAAGCCTAAAGGAAATGAACAATGACAAATGAGACAATGAACAAATTTGTTCATTGTTCATTGTCTTCATTGTTCATTGGTTTGGAGAAACAATGGGCGCACAAGTAATCACAGTGACTTCCGGCAAAGGCGGCGTTGGCAAGACGACGGCAACGGCGAATATCGCCGCGGCGCTTGCCGCAGATGGCGCGAAAGTTGTTTGCATTGACGCCGACATCGGCTTGCGTAATCTCGATGTGGTGATGGGTCTTGAGAATCGAATCGTCTACGATCTGGTTCACATCGTGGAAGGCTCGGCGCGGTTGAGACAGGCGATGATTAAAGATAAAAGATTGCCCGAGCTCTATCTCATCCCTGCCGCGCAAACGCGCGATAAATCTGCGGTGAGTCCATCCGACATGATCCGTATTTGCGACGAACTACGCCCCGATTTTGATTTTGTCTTGATCGATTCTCCGGCAGGCATCGAGCGCGGCTTCCGCAACGCCATTGCGCCGAGCAACAAAATAGTGATCGTCACCAACCCCGAAGTCTCTGCCGTGCGCGACGCTGACCGCATCATCGGTTTGGTAGAGAGCGAACAAAAGGGTCCTGCCATGTTGATCCTTAACCGTTTAAAGCCAGAGATGGTGAAACGCGGCGATATGTTGAGCATTGACGATGTGCTCGACGTGTTAGCGATTGATCTAATCGGCATTGTGCCAGAAGACGAGCAGATCGTCATCGGCAGCAATCGCGGCACGCCGGTGGCGATGGACGACGGCTCACGCGCCGGGCAAGCGTTCCGCAACATTGCCAAACGTTTGCGCGGCGAGAATGTGCCGTTCATGGACTTGGACAAGCAAGATGGATTCTTCGCGCGCTTGGGCAAGATGATCCGCCCGGGAGGTTGAGATGAGTTTTTTTAGCAGATTAGCCGGGCGACAGCCGTCGAGCAAACAAGTTGCCAAAGACCGATTGAAACTGGTCTTGATCCATGATCGCACCGACATCTCTCCGGCGGTGATGGAACAACTAAAAGATGAGATCATCGCCGTGATCTCCAAACACATGGACATTGACCGCGACGGCGTTGAAATTAAAATCTCCGACGAGAGCGCTACCGAGAGCCGCCTCGTTGCCGATATTCCGTTGTTGAAGACGCCTCGGAGAAGAAGATAGAAGATGGCTGAGAGCAAATGGCGAATAGCAAATCGCCACGCGCTATCGGCTATCGGCTAACTGCTATATGGCTGTTTCCCTCCAAACCCACCGCCCACAAATCTGGCGCAACTTCGATATTACATTGTTAGCATTGGTCGCCATCCTCACCATCGGCGGCATCGCCATGATCCGTTCGGCGACATTCGAGAGTCCAACGTTGGCGAATCTGCCGTTTACACAAATTCGTTGGGCGTTGATCGGCTTGGGGGTGATCTTCGTGGTGACGGCGATTGATTACCGTTATTGGAAAGCGTTTGCCCAACCGCTCTACGTCTTCGTCATCGCTTGGTTGGCATTGGTATTCATCTTGGGCGCAGTAGCGTTTGGCGCGACACGCTGGGTAGATTTTTTCGGACTGTTTTTCGTGCAACCCTCCGAGATGGCGAAGATCGGCACGATCATTTGGACGGCGGAATACTTCAGCCGCAACCGCGAACACATCAAAGAGTTGAAGTGGGTGTTCGCTTCAGGGATATATTCCGGCATCCCCGCAGCGTTGGTCATCGCCCAGCCCGATCTCAGCACGGGCATCATCATCATGATTGTATGGGGCGCGATGTTGTTCGCCGCCGGACTCAAATGGCAGCACATCGCCCTCTTCGTCGGCGTCGCCGTCGTCTCGCTGCCCATCATTTTCTTTGTCATGCCCGATTATCAACGCAACCGCATCATTCACTTTATCGCTCCCGAAACGGATCGCGGCGCGTCGTACAACGTGCGCCAAGCGTTGATCAGCATCGGTTCGGGCGGACTCTTTGGGCAAGGGTATAACCACGCTTCGCAAGTCAACTTGCGTTTTCTTAAAGTGCGCCACACCGATTTTATTTTTTCGGCATTGTCATCGGAGTTCGGTTTCATCGGTGCGATGTTCGTCATCATCATGCTGGCGTTAGTCATCATCCGCATTTTGCGTATCGCCCAATCCACCCCCGACCCGTTTGGCGCGTTGATCTGCTACGGCACGGCGGCGATGGTGTTTTATCAATCGTTCTTCAACATCGGCATGAATATGAACGTGCTGCCCGTGTCGGGCATTCCATTGCCTTTCGTCAGTTATGGCGGCAGTGCCTTGCTCACATTTTTATTTTCGATTGGACTGGTAGAGAGTGTAGCGTTGAGGAGTAAGGAACAGAGCTACAATACTTGAGGGAGCAAAAGGAAACGAGGGGGATAAAGGAAACGGGTCAAGGAAAATTTTCTCGACCTGTTTTTTTTATTCACTGCTCACGAGCAATTTTCGTGACTTCTTTCAAATCTGCCTCAACTTCTTCTTCTGATTACGCGATGTCATTGCGAGCGTCCTGAGCGGAGCGCACGATGTTCGTGCGCGCAGTCGAAGGATGCGAAGCAACCTCAGGCGCAATTTCACCGAGATTGCTTCGGCGCAAAAAGCGCGCCTCGCAATGACGGTTTGATTCGGTGCGTAAGGTGAGTTATACAGAAACGACCTCGCGCAAGATTCGTTTACCAATAGCAGGCTTGAGCGTATCTTTCATCACCAAATCAACTTTCACGCCTGTAAGATCATTCAGTTCGTTTTGCAGACGAACAAACTCAAAGAGACTGGGGGGTTCTTCAAACTCAACCAGCACATCCAGATCGCTGTTCGCTTTCTGCTCATTACGCACATACGATCCAAAAAGACCGAGTGACTTGATGTGATAACGCACAACAAACTTCGCTCGATTCTTACGAAGGATTTGTAGTAAACGATCTGCTGCTTGAGGCACTGTTTTAGAAACAGGTGTATCCACCGAAGGCATAGTCATGATCCTTGGTAGGTCATATTCTACTCTATTCGGCTGGTATAATCTAAACGCCAGTCGCAAGAAGACTGGCGTTTTCATCTCACCCCTTGGGTCATCAAGACCTGTCAGGTCTTTCAAAGTGGTCTAAACCCCTACATCAGTTTGAAGACCTGACAGGTCTTAACCTGTGGTAAAAAAATTTTTAGAATTACAGGATATTGAATGTCTAACGTCACACCCGCTCGCGTGCGCTTCGCGCCTTCACCTACCGGTTATCTGCACATCGGCGGCGCGCGCACCGCGCTTTATGATTATCTGCTCGCTAAAAAAACCGGCGGGCAATTCATCCTTCGCATCGAAGACACCGATCAAGCTCGCTTTGTGCCGGACGCCATTGAAGAACAAAAAAATAGTTTGCGCTGGTTGGGCATCGTATGGGACGAGGGACCCGATGTCGGCGGCAACGTGGGTCCCTATATTCAATCGCAGCGCGCCGCGATTCATCGCCAACACGCCGAGCAGTTGGTCGAAGAGGGCAAAGCCTATGACTGCTTCTGCACCAAAGAACGGCTCGACGCCGTGCGGCGCGAACAACAAATTCTCAAGAACCAAACGCGCTACGACGGGCACTGCCGCAACATTCCGCTCGACGAAGCAAAGAAACGAAAAGCCAGTGGCGAGTCGTGCGTCGTGCGGTTCAAAGTTCCGCTCGACGGCAAGACGACGGTGCATGATGAGATTCGCGGCGACATCACCGTTGAGAACAGCACGATGGATGACTTCATCATCCTCAAGAGTGATGGCACATCGCTTTATCATCTGGCGGCGATGGTGGATGATCACTTAATGGGCATCACGCACGTCATTCGTGGATCGGAGTGGCTATCGTCTCTGCCTAAACACGCTCTCCTCATTCGCGCCTTCAACTGGCAAGAACCCAAATGGGTACACCTCTCTATTTTTCTTAAACCCAGCGGCAAGGGCAAGATGAGCAAACGTGAAGGCGCCAACATGAAAGCCAAAGAGGGTCATTCGACTTTTGTGCGCGACATGGAAGAACTCGGCTACTTACCCGAAGCCGTTTTAAATTGGATCGTGTTGATGGGCTGGAGTCTCGACGACAAAACGGATCTGCTGACGCTTGAGGAAATGATTGACGGCTTCACCTTAGATCGGCTCAACCCCTCTGCCGCCGCCGTCAACTTCGACAAGCTCGATCACTTCAACGGCGTCCACATCCGCAAGCTCGCGCCCGAATCTTTTATCAAACACATCAAACCGTTTTTTGATCGGGCGGGCATCAACGCCAGCGAAGAACGATGGCGGCACATCGCGCCACTCTTGCAAGAACGTATGACCACGCTGGATGAAGCGGTTGACCTTGCGGCTTTCTTCTTCCGCGACAACATCACCTACGACGCCGCGCAGCTGATTCCTAAAGGCATGACTGCCTCTACCGCGCTCGCCGCCTTGCAAAAAACCCATGCACTATTTGAGACATTCCCCAACCTCAAACTAGAAACCACCGAACCACCCATGCGGAAGTTAGCCGAGGAACTTAATCTGAAGCCCGGTCAACTCTTTGGCATATTACGCATTGCCATCACAGGCCAACAAGTCAGCCCGCCGCTTTTCCAGACGATTGAACTATTGGAACGCAAGACGGTGTTTGAGAGGATTGAGCAGGCGGAGAAACTGCTGAAAACCCTAGCGTGATACGTGACGAGTGATGCGTGAATCGCTTTCACGCATCACTCGTCACGCATCCTGAGTCTGTATGAATTCCCAAAACTACATCGCCCTCGAAAACGAATACGGCGCGCACAACTACAAACCGCTCGACGTGGTGATCCAAGAAGCCAACGGCGTGTGGGTCGAAGACGTGGACGGCAAAAAATATCTCGATTGTCTCGCCGCCTACTCGGCAATGAATCAAGGACATCGCCATCCCAAGATCATCGCCGCGCTTCTTGAACAAGCGGGCAAGGTGACTCTCACCTCGCGCGCCTTTCGCAACGATCAATTCGGTCCGTTCCTCAAAGAGCTGTGCGAGATCACAAAATTTGAAATGGCGCTGCCGATGAACACCGGCGCTGAAGCGGTCGAGACGGCGTTCAAGTTAGCGCGCAAGTGGGGCTACGACGTGAAGGGAATTAAAAAATATAACGCCGAGATCATCACCGTCGCCGGGAATTTTCATGGGCGCACGATTGCGATTATCTCTACATCCACCGAACCGTTGTATCGTGACGCCTTCGGTCCCTTCTCACCGGGATTCGTTTCCATCCCTTACGGCGACGCCGACGCTTTCGAAAAAGCCATCACACCCAACACTGCCGCCATCATCCTCGAACCCATTCAAGGTGAAGCCGGAGTGATCATCCCGCCCAAAGGGTATCTCCAACGCTTGCGCGAGATTTGTGATCGTCACAATGTGGTGTTGATCCTCGACGAGATTCAAACCGGTTTGGGTCGCACCGGAAAAATGTTCGCCTTTGAACACGAAGGCATCACGCCCGATGCGGTCATCATCGGCAAGGCATTGGGCGGCGGCGTGTATCCGGTCTCCGCGGTGTTGTCATCAAAGAAGATCATGGGTTTGTTTAAACCCGGCGAGCATGGGTCAACGTTTGGCGGCAACCCCTTAGCCTGCGCCGTTGCCCGCGCCGCATTAAAAGTTTTGGTCGAAGAAAAATTGATCGAGAACTCGGCGACGTTAGGCGAATACTTTTTGGAACGCTTACAAGAGATTCCATCACCGCACGTCAAAGAGATTCGCGGCAAAGGTCTGTTCATCGGCGTGGAACTTAAACCTGAGGCAAAAGGTGCGCGGCGTTTTTGCGAAGCGTTGAAAGATCGCGGCATCCTCTGTAAAGAGACTCACGACAACGTGATTCGATTCGCCCCGCCATTGATCATTGATCGGGCGACGATTGACAATGCCATCCCGGCGATCACGGATGTGTTGAACATGCGATGATTTTTTATCGTCAATGATCATCGTTGTAGGGGCGACCCTTGCGGTCGCCCATTTGGGCAGGGGCCAGCCCTGCCCCTACGCCAAAATGATTTGATGTCAAAAACGTTATTTCCATCGAGGACATGAATGACCGAGACCCCAACCCCTGTTGTAGATTTTGTGCGCGCGGCGGTGGCGCAAGATTTAAAAGATAGCCGCTTCACGCGTGTCCACACTCGCTTCCCGCCCGAGCCGAATGGCTATTTGCACATCGGTCACGCCAAAGCGATCTCTATAGATTTTGGCATCGCTCAAGATTTTGGCGGCAAATGCAACTTGCGCTTCGACGACACCAACCCGGTGAAAGAAGATGTAGAGTATGTGGACTCCATCATGGACGATATTCGCTGGCTGGGCTACAGCTGGGAGGATCGTTTGTTTTACGCTTCAGATTACTTTGAACAATTATATGACTTCGCCATCCGCCTGATCAAAAAAGGCAAAGCTTATGTCTGCGACCTCACCGCCGAGGAAGTGCGCGAATATCGCGGCACTTTGACCGAGCCGGGCAAAGAGAGTCCGTATCGCAATCGCTCGGTTGAAGAGAATCTTGATCTGTTCCAACGAATGCGTAATAGAGAATTCCCCGATGGGGCGCGCACGCTCCGCGCCAAAATTGATATGGCTTCGGGCAACATCAATATGCGCGACCCGGTGTTGTATCGCATCATCCACGAACCGCCGCATCACCGCACCGGCAAACAGTGGTGCATCTACCCGATGTACGACTTCGCGCATGGGCAGTGCGATTCGATAGAGGGCATCACGCACTCGCTGTGTTCGTTGGAGTATGAAGATCATCGCCCGCTTTATGATTGGTTCTGCGAAGAGATAGGCATCTATCATCCGCGCCAGATCGAGTTTGCGCGGCTCAACCTGACGTACACCGTTCTCAGCAAACGCAAACTGCTGCGATTAGTGAAAGAGAATCTGGTGCGCGGCTGGGACGACCCGCGCATGCCGACTCTGCGCGGGCTGCGCCGCCGGGGTTACACACCCGAAGCGATTCGTGATTTTTGTTCACGCGTTGGCGTGGCGAAGAACACCAGCACCGCCGACATTGCCTTATTGGAACATTGCCTGCGCGAAGATTTAAATAAACGTGCCATGCGCGTGATGGGGATTTTGAATCCGCTGCGCGTGGCGATCGAAAACTATCCTGAAGATCAAGTTGAAGAGCTTGAGGCGGTTAACAATCCGGAAGATGCTTCCGCCGGAACACGGCGCGTGCCGTTTGGGCGAGTGCTTTACATCGAGCAAGACGATTTCCGCGAAACGCCGCCGCCCAAGTATTA
>Ga0172370_10008611_pt1 | contig 12199 bp, 5 predicted proteins | sample LakKiv5m_FD_114538 | JGI IMG/M metagenome (GOLD analysis project Ga0172370, IMG submission 114538) | Freshwater microbial communities from Kabuno Bay, South-Kivu, Congo - kab_022012_11.5m | ecosystem: Environmental > Aquatic > Freshwater > Lake | place: Democratic Republic of the Congo...
GTTGATACCGTTGCCTAATGTTCCTGCGTTTTCAAAAGCTATACCCAGCACAGCAGTACCACCATAATAAATGCCTTCGCCTCCGAGAATATTTGCAGTGACACGCCCTAAAGCACCAAGTGCTTTAATATTTTGGTTGAATTCATTAGCCCCAGTTTTTCTGCGAGTAGGAAGAAGATTCGCGCCTTGCTGCGTTGTCCAGTTTATTCTATTGGGTGTCTGTAGCGGCATTTTTTCTCCTTAAGGTGCGATTGGGGCATCGCCACCAAGTTCGCTTACGTCGCTCATAAAAAATCCAAGAACTCTAGCTACTTTGAAAATCATATCATCCGTTTCAAAGGTCCTAGATTTTAATCTTATTTTATAAGTTCCATCTACATAAAGAGGAGCCGATTGTTTATGAACTGTGTATAATCCTCTATATACTGATGAACCATTAATATTACCAATATAATCGGCCTCATTATTCACAGAATAAAAAGCAGTGCTTGATGGAGGGATAACATCAAAAAATAGAGCGGGGGCATATCCCTCAATGCCCACCAATTTATTTGATACAAATTCTATATATAACGTCAAAGTATCAAGACCTAAACCTAAATTATAAGCTTCAACAATATCAGTTTCTCCTCCTGCCACATGAGGGTCCAAAGGAACAGTACCGGTAATTGGCAAACCTTTATAAAGATTTAATGGATAATCCACGATATATTTTTCAGCAGTAGGATGAGTACCAGAATTGGTAAATAATCCTTGGAATAAATGAATTGAGTAAGATATTTCTCCCGGCGTTGCTCCGTAGATCCCTCTACTGACAGGATCTATTTCGCCAGCGACAAAAGAGAAAGCCACCGGCCCAGTCGCCATAAGCTTAGGGGCAGAGGATATTGATGACATATTCCAGACTGAACGTAAAATAATAGGAGATTCGATTGAACTATCGATAGTTGGAATGTTTAATTCTATCTTATGTTTCCCAGAATTAAAACTATGAGATGGAATCAAACTACCAGGGATGATCTGATCTTTACCATCTACCAATATAAATGGTTGAATTGATAAAATCTCTTGCCCATTATAAGCAGTGAAATCAATACTATTGCCAGAAAGAGAAGCGCTGGCCCTAGAATCTAGATTTAACTCAAAATCTATAGAATCCAATATTTTAGTTTTATCCCAAAAAATGATATTATGTTCTAAATGATCATCGTAAATATAAATTACAATATCAGTATCTTCGAAAACTCCATGAAAAATTATCTTAGAATCATGAGATTCTGTTTTGAAATCTGGTAGATATCCAGAATTAATGACATCAACTGTTTGACTATTGTTGATGATTCTGAATTCTGGTATATCAGTTCTAATTTCGAATGAAAACATATACTCTCCTAACAAGATATTATTCTAGAATCCAATCCTTCTATCTGTGTCAAACCAGTTGGCCAACTCAATCGGCCAAGACCCCATTCCCATATGATATCATTAGTATTATCTAGGATATAAGCACGACTGTTAAGAGCTAAAGAATGTCTTTGGGCTACCAATATCAAAATATTGCCATTATCTAACTTATACGCATCAACTGGACCATACTGAGTTTGAATACTATCTATCATATTTTGAGTATCTATAATTATTTCTCCTAATAGATTCATTCTAGGAGCCGCGACGAAAACATTCCCATTGCTTAACATTCTAGCAGAACCGAAATCACCAAAATTGAAATTGACGATTGTATCAAATATGCTCCAAGCAATATTACCATCTGTTGTTATATCTACTACGGAATGTTTATTAGCTTGAGCAATAACATATTCTGTATCACCTTGTTTTTCTACACTGACTGGATGCAATATATCCCAATAAATAATATCCAATTCATCTATAATCACTTCTAATTGATGATCATTCCCATCAATATCCATCATCACCTCTTGAGTAATATTTCCATCATCATCGAAATCTCCTAATTTCTTCCAATCTGCATCAGAAGGAATTATCTCTTGATAAAGTTTATTAATATCACCGTTCGTATAAACTGGGTATTCATAGAAACTATTAACTCTTATTAATAATTGGGGAAGATTATATCTTGGTTCAGCGAGATAAGAAGTGGTAGTCCCGTTGATATATTGTTTATGAGGTAGTAGAGAGTATAGATTAGTTGTAGAATCCAATGAAACGCTCTCCGAATCAAAAACTGGAGTGTCATAATCGGCAACTATATTTGTAGCACTATCCGCAAATATGAATGGATTATAGTTATTAGTGAATGCTGAACTTGGTTGATCTGTGCTTGTACCTTTAAATCCTACGCCGCCTGTTACTGAGCTTTCATCAAACCATTGTGCAGCAGGGAGGCTACCTGCTGTGCCTCCTGTCGCCGATCCACCCGTAGTAAGAGTTACTGGCTTCCAAAAATCAGGATAAATAACAATCTTTTTTGAACTTGACCAACTATCTATTTCAGCTTTTGCTTGAGATGTTAAATCAAAGATTAATATAGCTCCCACTTCATTGGAAATTGTAGTTTTATCACCAGTTTTACCTAACCCAGGAATAATAGTAAATCCAGATTGTGTTTCGGCACCAGTAGTAAAATTATTACTATTATTTATATTTTTGAATTCTGTACTATCTAAATCCTTAATATTTTGAATCAAAGAGCTACCAATCATTCTTGCTGAAGTTTTTGATTCATCCCCAAGCGGCATTTCATTTGTGCCATCTATTGATACTATAGATATTTTACCAAGATTTAATGCTGACAATTGAAGATTTTGGCTAAAACAAATTGCTATTTGAGCCAAACGAGTATTATAGCTCGCTGTCAAGGCTACAAGATCTCTATTTTTTAAGCCTAGATATGAATTGCCTTGTATAATACGGTATGGATCACCAGTCCCATATAATTCAACTATCCTATCATTGCCTGTATCCGCTATTAACCATGTCCCATCTTCATTTTTTTCTATGAAAGATGGATGCAATAATCCTGATGCTTCTTTAAAGAAAGCTTGGATAGGACTTTTAGGTAGTGAAGTCCCATTTTCCTCTTGTTCTGCTATTTCTTGATTATCATCATCCAAAACTTTAATTGAATTTCCTTCAACATAATATTTAAGATTAGTGTTGCTATAATCGCTTAAAGATATACTATCAGGACCTGATGGATCATCTGTTAGAGTGATATTTGATATATTGATATAATCTTGCCATTCTTCTAAAGTGCTCCATGACCGCTGATTAGATTCAACGGATGCTGTATAATAAAGGATTAAAGATTCTAATATAGGAGAGACTGTTCTATCATCTGAAGCTGACAATGTAACTGTTATTTCAATCCATTGTGTTTTATTTTCATTTACCGTAAAAATAGTTGGGTCTGGTAAATATGTAATGATATCATGAGATGATGATAGTAATAAATCCGCTTCTGTATTAGCCGCTTTGGTAGAAACATCAATTTTTGGTAAAACTATTCCAGTATAGTTAGGGATGGTGGAATCATAATCAATAAAATCCCATATAGCTGCTTGATTAGGAGAAAATCTGAATTTAATAAAACCAGTAGCTGAGTATGTCAAATCATTATAACGATACATTATAACATCTTTTTCAGGATCAGTATCTTTTAATATATCTGATACAACTGTTTTCATTTTGGAATATTCTGGTTGTTGTATATCGAATTCAAAAGCCTCGCCAACAGCCCATCCTGTTGCAGTCGTTGAATAAAACCCGACACCTGCGACATGGCTTAAATCTGAAAACTGTGTCAAATCTATCTGAATAAATTGCCATCCATCTGTCAGTAATCCGTCTGCTAAAATTAATGCTCCTGTTGGTACTATTATTTTAGTGTTCGAAGACCCAGAAAGTTCAACAACCTCTACTGCATCCTCATCAAAATCTGGGGGAACAGCATCAACCAAAAAGAAACGAATATCTCCGTGGTTGATATTTTCTTCGCCTTCTAATTTAAAGGCGAACTCAAGTTTGGTGCTTCCTCTCCAATCTTGGGATTTATAGGAGTTACTCCCTGGCAACTTAAAGAGTTTGAAAACAAAATATCCCACATTAGCAACAACTCCAAAATTCTTGCCTTGTCCAAAACTATCATTATTGATAACCTGAACAGCACTAATCCATTGTTCAGTATCACTGGCTCTTTGGACCTCATTAACACTAGGATTTTTATCTAAAGTCACTGTTCCATCATCCTGAACAGTTATATTAGAAGATCTTGTTACAGTATCGAGAGAATTGTTATCAGTATCAGGGAAATCATTAATACTAAGATTAAAAGCATCTCTAGCTTCTTCAAAATCTTGTTTGGTATTCCAAGTAATAAAATCAGACCCGCTAGGAGTTGCTAATATCCCCAAAATTCTATGGCCAACAGTATCAATAACAGCAGTCATGAACTCACTATCATCAATCCAATCATCTGTTGTAATACCCGGAATAAATGCTATTAAATTTAGTAAAGTTTCATCTATTTGAATAAAAACATGCTTCAACATCAATACTATCTTCACCAAATTGGCTATTGCCACATCTCCAAGATAATGATCTGTTTTTAGATCTAAGGCTAAAATTATGGCTTCTATTTGAGCATGAGAAAGTATACCGCTTCCAACAAGTTCACTATGAGAGAATTTAGCTTGGCGATCTGGGCTCAAAGTTCCCTTGGTGATCAAATCTGCTGATAAATCTCCAAAAATATGGTCAGCAGATAATTTACCAGTAACATTTCTCATTAAGTCTATTTTACTAGGATTATTGGCCCCTCCTATATGGATATGGTCTTTAATGAATTTAGATAAATTATCGAATAAACCTATTTCATCTCTTAATTCATAAGTAGCATCATCTAGGACATAACTAATGATTGTACCAGAATTATCTATCACTGGTTTCATAACAATTTCTCCAACTATTATCAGACCCCCAGGAGAAATTTCAAAATCTTGTGCGTCTCTAACGGTTGTATTGTAATCGTTATAATTCAGAATATTTGTGGAAGCAAAGAAATTTACAGAACGATCAACATTTGTATTATTGGTTTCGATCCCGTATATAATATATTTAATGCCAGTGCTAGGAACAGTCAGCCCAGGTGGAACTTCTAATGTGACAAAAGTATTATCAATTGTCATCGTTGATTTATAGCCAATATGACCACTACCGGGAGTAATCGCGATGACATTACCAGCAGAAGTTCCTTGTATTTCCCATCCTGTCAATATACCATTACCAAATAGAGAATACAATTCAAACATCTGAGTTTCAACTGCTTGCCATCTTTTAAATTCTTCATGGACTACAGAACCAGTGTTGACTCCTTCTGTAAGGTAGAAGAAGCGATAAATATCGGTATATGGTTCGGCCATTATCTTTCTCCCGAAGAATTAAGGCTACGATATACGCCACCCCTGTCTCCACTTGATAAGGTCCCTCTATCTAGCAGCGTTGCAGACCCTGATGGACTTGAAGTTGTATTATCCAATCCCCATGTACTTTTTCCCCATATAAAATAATGCCTAAATTCTACCAAGTATGGATCTCCGTCAACTTTTTGAGAGGTTGCTCCTGAATTCGCCCTATCTATAAGTGATTGAAGTTTCGAACTTGCATTAGCGGCTTCAGTTCGAAGATTATTAGCTATTGCTAAAGCTGCTCCGTCCTGTTTGGATTGGATTTGATTTTTCATCCTTGCTAATCTATCTTCTGACATGATTATGTAATAACTCCCATTAAATATGCTATGTATCCTTCATTTATGTCCAAAGAGTGTTCCCGATATCTGCATGATTGGTGGCTTAAGTAATTGCCATTGATAATGAGTTTTACCATAGTTCCTTGAATCAAATTCTATATTATAAGTAACGTTTGTGAGGATATAAACTCTACGTTGATATCTTAAATATGGAATAGAAATTGTCCTAGAAATGCCAGCACCCCCAAGGGCGGAATATTCTGGAGAGCCAGCATAATCGAACTCTATTCTAGAATCTGATATAAATACATTCTGATATTCCATTTGTTCTTTAAGTAATTGTAAGTCTTGTTTTTCTGTTATAAATCTTTCTAAAGGTATAACTTTTTGAGATTTATAGCCACTGAATGATCCTGATTTATCTAGCCCGATTGGAACATGGATATCTGTTTGACGGAATCTATCTTTAGTTTGTAATACAGTTTGATAAGTAGTAGCGGAAGAATCAAAACTTATATTGAGGCTATCTCTAAAAATAGGATGGCCCGAATCTCTCCATTGATCATAGGCCAAAGTATGCATATTGTTGGCATCTTCAAGTGCATCTCTATATTCAATAACCCCTCTTTCAGACCAGTAAAAAACTGGATATTGGAAAGCTGGCACCATCCCAAGTGCTTTGAGAAGATTCTTTTTCAAAGATCCTTCTCCTGAAGAGAATTTGATGCTTTCTGTGCCAACATCAGTAGCTACAAATCTCCCTAATCTTGGAATTTTTATTTCACTTAAGTTGCCACCGCTAATTACTGTAGAAATCTTGCCAACGTTATCAACGCTTGGAGCAATTGGTAAGCCAAGTCTCAACAAAATATATCTCACAGCATCTGGAACTTGCCAGCCATCTACAATATGATCTCCTGGGTATGATAACTTATCCAATAGATAAGATAATGGATCTTGAAATTTTATAGTTAAAACCAGTCCAGTACCGGTTTCGTTGAGATCATAATTCATGACAAATCCGTCAACGGTGATCCAACGTTCATCAGAAAATATATTTAATGTTGCATAACCCTTCGAACCACTAGCAATCCCTTGGGATTCGAGCATACTCAATATATCACTGGCTGGATTTCTTATAACTACTGTTGTAGTTTTTACTAGGATAGCACCATCTAGTTTGAAATTAATATTGACACTTTCTATATCTTTTGCGACTACAGGATCGGGTCTATTATTGTTTTTCTCGTTGCTAGTTCTATATGTGTTAGAATACCAAGGGGATCCAGTCATTGTCTTGGCCATCTCTATCCATTCCCGATGATCCACTGATGGCCACGCAAAATTTAGTTGAGTATTCTGATAAGGATGACACCACATAGCGATGCAAGGAATGTTATATTGGATATATTTGGAGGTTAATCCACCATATTGAGGTTGAGTATAAAGTTCTCTATCTGTCAATGGTTTATGGGCGAAATCATTCAATGGATTATTACCATCAGTATTACTAGCAAGCCTTAATTCACTTGTATCTCCGACTCTAGATGGACCCTGATTAATAGCAAAACTGCTAGTTGTAACGGGAATATTCGCGGTAATATCCCGAGGGCCATCCCATACTGCCGCAAACCCAGTATCACTTAGAGTTTGGACAGAATAAGCCGCTGTAATTGCTCCACGAGGATCTGATATTGCATCTGGATATCGAGTATTTGACCCAATAATTCCGCCATCTTTTAATAAGTCCTCATCGGTTATTTTACCATTGGCAACAGCGTTTATCAAGCCATCATTGAAGAAATATGAGTATTTGGGGAATGAATATGGTAGTACTAAAGTTGGACTACTAGACCCAGAACTTGTTCTTTTGGAACTAAAACGAGAATTAGCCAACATATCTTCCAAAACTTTTGAAGATGATATTGAAAATGGCACATGCATGAACATTAGCATACTAGGAGACCAACTTCTATAACATATGGGAGATATATCGAAAGCTCCGACTATATTTGTAGCTAATATTTTAACATTTCCACGTATACGGCAATAACAATTAGTATAATAATCTGGCTGAGTTTCTTGAAAACCGGCCGAACCGACAACAACTCCCACCTGGGGAGCAATATACGCAGTGACCTTTGCATCTCCTTCTTTCAGAACCCTTATTACACCAAGATCTCCTAAAGCTTCAAATTGGACTGTTACTTTATTGCCAGAAGTAGCAGATAATGGTTCTTTGCCAGTTACTATCTGATATCTGATATTTGGAGTCCCACTAACATCACCATATTTATTAGTAGGATTAGTTCTTGGAGTTTTGAAATATCTGGAACCTCCACTACCCCGAACAGGGAAAATAACTTGAGGAGGTTTGCCGACAGAGAGTATAACCTGAGCCCCTAATATTCCACCACTTTCATCTACTGTCAGATTTCCTCCTATCAATACCTTTATTTCTGGGAACCCGCCACCGGCAAAAGCTAGACTGTCCGCTGCACATTGCATATCAATATTGAGCGTGAAACCTCCCATCACTCCATTAGAATTTAAATAGGCATTAGATTCGATCCCTGAACGAATTTCGAATAATCCCACATTATTCTTGAGAGTTTCTGTATTTTCTCCATCAGGAGTTGGAACGGCTCCTGATCCTAATAAATAATTGGCTTGTCGGAAATCGCCCATGAACATCCATCTACTATCCGGTGATACTCTATTAACATCAGAAATACCAGTTAAATTAGAATAAGTCCCAGGTACTTTGTAAAATTCGAGTTCGGTAGCATAAGCTGCGAATTTTACTCTCAAAGATCCGGGCTCTGAAATCTGGAAAATATGCCCTGGATTCAACAGTCTGCTGGAAGTATTTCGTCCGTATCCGTAAAGATATGTTTCAGTACTAAGTGGATTAGTTTTGCCATATATATCCCAAACATTGTATGTATCATAAATACGAGTTTTATAATTATCTACCACATTTATATTGAACGGCAAATTACCAATAGATGTTGGGATATACTGTTCAGAATTACTATTACCGGTGCCTGTTATTACTCCGGGTAAAAAAAATGGGGAACCGGCAGTAGCTCCCGCCGCCGCCACAGGTTCTCCATCTAAAAGTTGAGGATTAGCCAATGCTTTAAGTTGATTAGAATCAAAAAGACTTCTATCAGGTCCTATCTTTACCTTAATAAGCTCTGAATATTGTACTAGAGAATTTTTAGGATAGGCCCCATAAACTATAGTCATAGCTGGAGCGCCAACAAGTCTATTAGTTGGCAATGATAACCCTACATTAGATTCTCCTGATGCAACCATAATATTATCTTCATAATCACTGTTATCATATTTAGGCCCTGTATAGCCAGCCTTTTCACTAAGCAAAGAGAAGGGTCTTACGGAATTATTAAAATCTGTTGGATGATGAGCAAGTTCCTGTTTATCCTTCAAATCTTTGATGGATAATGTAAATGATGCTTGCGAAATATCATATCTACTCATTCTATCTCCTAGTCAGAAATTAAAAGTTTAGGATACCCAGATAATATTATTCTATTATAATCTCTAACTGGTATGTATGATATATTATTACTTGAACTATAGAAGGCAACCATTGTTTCTCCTACAGAACCTATACCTATCCCAGGAGATTGTTTTACTTGTTCTCCAGAATATTCAAGATTATCAAATTTAGGTATAATCCCAGGAGGGAAAACTCCTTTCCAAGTAGGATCATATCTATTCTGAATCAAAGCTGGAGCATCAGTGGCAATGTTAAGATTGGTGATATTATTTCTGGCTTGCGCTCCTCCTATCGCTTTCAAAATTGTGACCGCTATTGGTTCTTCTCCAGGGCGAGGGACTGGAGAAGAAGTAGCTGAATTGCTGATGAGTCTGTCCATTGGCCCTGCTACAATATAAATTTCTCGCGGGCCGGTAGTGCTCCAGAAGGCTTTAGTATATATGTACTCGCCAGCAGGGTTCTTTAAATCATAGATTGGTGAGAACCGCGTTGAATGATAGGGTTCTTTTTCAGATCCAACGGATGATCTCGTATTCCTAATTTTAGCTGCCCAATCTAAAGTTAATGCTACTTCCTGACTTATATCTCTATAGCAAATAAAACCTCCAAACCAAAAACTTAGAACATATGAATTAGTAGCATTATCATAAGTCGCTCCAAAATCTTGGCAAGATATATTTTCAATTTCTGTCGCATTGAGTTTTTGTACAGAACGCAATCCAGAAGTTTCATTATAAAATTCTTTATTATATGATGCAGAAAATGGATTAGTTGTTTCATCAAAATAGGTCAACATATTAGAGAAATGCATTGAAAATACTTTTTCTTCTGGATTAAAAAGGCTTAGATTCAACAAACAAATGGGAGGCGTCCAATTCATTCCATCAAAACTAGCAGTAGCATATATCCTACCTATAAATGGTGGACAAGTAGCATTGATAGCTCCAGCACTAAAATTCTCAGAATAGGTATAGACAACTATACTACAACCAGAAGGAGTTAGAATAACTGAAGGCTTACCCCTCGCAACCTCTACGCCTTGCCGCATACTCGTCCAACTAGTAGAGTTAATCCCCACAACACTATTCCCTGATGGATCTTTAGATATAATGGGTTGTTTTTGAATTAACAGATCATCATCACTATAATTAGACAAAGTTGTGCCTTCTCTGGCATCTATAAATCCTTTAGTTATTGGCACAAAGGGATAATGGTCAATGATTATATCATCATCTACGGCCCCGTTATCGATTGATATTTTGTTATTTTGTTCACTTTGAGTTGGGAGACGGCCATCAATATAATAGAAAGGTCTCAAAATCTGTCCCTGAAGATTTACATTAAAAAAACAATAAGATCCACTAACATTCCTTGCCACCATGTAGAAATGTTGATTACTATAGGCTATATTGAAATTATCAAAATCTCTTATTTTATGACCATAAATCGCCATTATATATTCTCTTCTGACGGGAATAATCCAGATGTATAAGCAGCAGTTCTAATATATTCGCCATCATCATCTTTTGATCCAATCCCTACTATAATACCTTTAGAGGTTTGCTTACCATCGGAGTTGGATGCTCCCCTCGATGATTGGGCTATTGCTGTTTCTTTACCCTGGATATCTTCTCCATCGATATTCATATTAATTGTATCCAAGAGAGCACTATTGGTGCTTAGTTTAAATAGTGATATATTGGAAGTCAAATTATCAGAAGCCATCAAATCCAAAGCATTTCCATCATTAGTCGTCATAGATAGAGATAATTTTTGTGAATCAACTCTTCCTGTATCTTTAATCATTGCGGCTCTAGGGCTTGTAAATCCAAGGCCGTCATATTCCAAAACCCATCCATATGGACGCGCCATTTTCACTTTAATAGTAGGACTCCTGACTACTCCAAAAAAATTAAAATTACCGTCTGGCAATACCCATCCAGTCTCGGTGCTGCTATCCATTACATAGATCATTTCTTGAGAGAAATCAAAATTTCCTATGGTTAATCCTCTATACCACGCCATATGTTTACCACCTTTGACATCCCCAATGGGACCAGTGGCTATTATTTTTCTTATACTGTTATCATGTCTTAAACCAGAACCCAACGGAGAGATATAGACAATCGCTGGATTATCTTGAAGCCCAGGAGAATCTACTGCAAGAACAATTTTTAATAATAAGTATCCAGAAGATAAAAATGTGATATCAGAAACTAATGGACCTATTGGTAAACTATCAGCAGTACCCCTTGCCAATCCTTCCTCTTTCATTGTGATGACATTATTGGCTTCATCTATAAACGATAAACTATAATATGCGATGAGATTATTAACATTTGTAATAGTTCCGGTTGAAGGCTGATCAATTTCTTGAATAGCCAAATCAAAATGCCATGATAAATCTCTATCTCCTACCAGCAAAGAATAATCCATGATATAGGGCGCTGTTACGAAATAGATTCCTTCGCGAGATTTCAATATTTTTATCCAATCTTCATCCGAAATAGATCCTGAACGACCTCCAGAAATACCTAATGCTCTTAATCCTAACTTAGGAATTTCGACTGAACTATTGAAAGGAGAAAGCTGAACCATTTTTGTTAATTCTGGATAACCTTTCCATTGGAAATCATATATTTTGCTAACAGAATTATTGATTTCATCAGCTAATGATGCTGGAAGGAACATTTTAAATTCATTATATGGAGTATTCCCACCGCTTATTGGGTTAAAACTATTATAGAATCTTTGTTCTAATCCCACTAAATCACTTTGAAGACTTTTAGCAGGGAATGTGATATCCATGGCTGATAGATCCAAAGAAACTTGAATAGGGTCAGTCACCGTACTTCTCACAATACTTCTAACTCTAATATTAACGAAAAGAAATATTGATTCGCCATTGAGGATTCTTGCTCCCAACCCTATGTTTGAACCAGAATCTA
>Ga0172370_10008613_pt1 | contig 12197 bp, 10 predicted proteins | sample LakKiv5m_FD_114538 | JGI IMG/M metagenome (GOLD analysis project Ga0172370, IMG submission 114538) | Freshwater microbial communities from Kabuno Bay, South-Kivu, Congo - kab_022012_11.5m | ecosystem: Environmental > Aquatic > Freshwater > Lake | place: Democratic Republic of the Congo...
CACCCCTTGAGCCTTTTTCGTGTGTGCTCCAGAGTCAGCCTTCGCCGCTCTCCTCCCCACAACAAGCGTGTTGGAAACCCGGATAGCCAGAAAAGTGTGAAAGAGGCAAGACTAAGTATGCGCGCCAGGCTGGGGCTTCGTCTACTTCTTTCAGCCCGCGGTTGAATCAAAGAGAAATCGCGTAAGACGTGAGACAAACTCTATAATGGAAAAAACTTGTATAGGTTAACCACAGGCGCGAAGTTTCAGTGGCACTAGTGAAACGGAGGGGTTGCTCCTTCACTCCAGCGAGGTCTTGAAATGGCTAACAAACCTGAAATCGCAATTCAGTCATTCAATCCATACGAGTTCCGATTCCCTGGGAGGCGAGTAGTATCGAGAGATACTCTTCATCTCATTAAGCGATTGAGAACAAATGGCTACGAAGTAGTAGTAGCCCCGGACAATGGGAGCAGGCTTTATTACTTGACGCGGAAGGGAGTCGCTGAATTTTTCGCGGATCCCCTCCTAGTTTTCTTAGTAAACATACCAGTTACAACCATCGTCACGTTGCTCACCGGTCTTATCCAAGACAGACTGAAGAGCGGGCGTCCGAAACCCAGGGACGAAGAGGTTCGGATCGTGTTGGAAACCGGCCAACATGACAATAAAGTGCGCTTTGATTATAAGGGCAAACCGCTCAGCAACGACCAATTCCAGGCTATTCTCGCCGCATTCAAGGGCCAACAGCAAAACTACCGACAATCCGTCCAGATCATCGCGCCAGACCCCACAATGCGCGTACCTATTTTCTTGGAGCACACACCGAAAATTGTGGGATGGGCACGTGTGTGGCATGACAAAGATGGATCTTTAAAGGCCGAAACAAAAATAACGGACGATGATGTCTGGGAGAAAATCGAAAATGGCACCATGAAAGGGCTCAGCTATGGGGCACTAGTAGGAAAAACCACTTGTTCCATATGTCAGCAGGAATACATGAACTGCAATCACATCGCAGGAGAAGTCCATCACCAGAACGAATGCACAGTAAGACTAGAACAAATTGATCATGCTGAGGTTAGTATCGTTAGCGATCCTGTTCAGGTCGGAATAGAATTTTCACGAATTAGACGGACCAAGTCATAGAAGCGAACCGAGGTTCAAGAGTAAACTCTCATTGCACATTAAGCCTGAAAGACTCGGAAATTCCCTCTGGCGTTGGTGACAAGAGATTAACGTTCCAACCAAATTTGGGTCACGCCCGGGGGGAGGGGGTTGGCCGGGAAGTCAATTTCATACATATGAAAGAGACCCTCGCCGCGTTTCTGTATGGGGATCACTTTTCATGCGATGGGCTCTTTGATAAAGGGCCGTCTTAAACGGACTGCCACGGGATTCAAGGCACAAGGATAGTTCTTCAGCGACCTCAGAGTATGGAACTGCGCTTTGCAGCACCTTCTAAGTCGATACCCGGTATCAAGCCGGGAAACATGAAACGAGTGGAGAATCTGTCATAGGAAGTCTGAAAAGAATACGACATTTCAGGCAACAATTAGGCTACATGGTATCGGAAACTGTGATCTAAAATTTAATCTCATGATAAAGTGAAAAAGGAATCCGGCAAGTTTTGGAAGTCTCCGCAGACATCCTTTTCTGGTGAACCTATTTTCAGAATTGCTATGCGTCACGAAGAGACCAAGAAAGGTGGATTGTAGATGTCTAGGACCACGGGATTTGAACAGGGGGACAATCTTTCAAAGGCAATCCGTAAGCAGCGTTTGATGATAACGAGTGGAGGAGCGGATATTGCAGCCGTGATTCCGATCGAAGACCTGGAACTATTGGAGGCGTTGGAAAACTATCAGGAAGAGTTGGACGAGATTGAAGAGGCGAGAGAAAAGAATGATCTTGTTCCTTTAGAACAATTGGGAGCCGAGGAGGGTTTCGGGCGGTTCTATTCTCGTTCCGTATCCATAGTTAGGTACCGAGTTCGAGGGGAGACGGTTGGCTCCTTCTGGGACTATGTAGATGAAGGAGTAAGAAAAGGGGCATTCCGGGAGATCGACACCCTCGGTGATGAAGTCGGCATGGGATGGGTCGCGCTGGAAGACTTTACGGATAGGGATTTCAGGGGGGCTTCTTACCTTCGAGGCAATTATGTGGCTCTTTCTCTTCGCGTGGACACAATACGTGTGCCGCCACGAATACTGGAGATCCAGGTTCGGCAAGAAAGCGGCAAGATTCTGGAAGAGACCGGGAGACAACGGCTCTCGTCCGCGCAGCACCGTGAGCTTAAAGAACGAGTAAAGGAAACACTGAAACGGCAGGTGTTCCCTTCCATACAGGTATTCGACTTAATCTGGGACACCTCGAAAGGGGTGGCATATTTCGGCAGCCATTCAGTCAAAGCCAGGGACAGAGTGGAGGGTCATTTCAAGAAATGCTTCGGATTGACCTTGGTACCGCTCATCCCATACATCCGGGCCACTGAATTGCTTGCGGACAAAGCCCAGCAACAAGTTCTGGAACGTTTGAAACCCTGCTCAATGGCGCCATAAGAACGCGGTGTAAGAATAAGGAACATAATGCTATGGATTTTCTGGAGATACTGAACGAGAAGGCGTTTCTTGGCCGGGAATTTCTGACATGGCTCTGGTTCAAGTGCGACCAGTCGGGCGGGCGAATCGAGATACCGGGAAAGAAAGTTGTGGAGGTCCTATTCTTAGATCAAATGACCCTGGATTTATCGGACGCAGAGACTCCCCAGACGGTGACGCTAAAAGGAGAGTATTCCGAGCTGCGGGAAGGTCTGGCGGCTTTGAGAGAAGGAAAGAAAATCGAAGAGGCCAGGATTTCGGTTAAGGCGGCTGATAATGATTTTTCAATGATACTGAAAGGCACTTGGTTTTCGTTCGGGTCTTTACGCACCCCGCCGATTTTGCCTGCATCGGAGGCCGATGAGGAAGAGCCGATTGAAGGGGTATTCCTGGAAAAGGTCTCGCTGATTGAGGAGAGCATGGAAATCGTGGACTCACTATTCGAGTATTTCCTGAAGCTGAGAGTGTCCGACCAGTGGGAGACGGAGGAATTCCCTGCTCTGCGCCGCTGGGTGTCTTCAACTTTGGGTTGAGGAAGGGAAAGGCACTACAGCAGGTAAAATGGGATGAATAGGCCGGGCTTTGACCACGGGATTCTTGCTGTTCGCTTTCAGGAGTTTTAGATCTTTGGCTATGCCTATATTGCCACTGGACAAGTTGGCCCTAAGGGTCATATAATCGCCTACGAACTTCCAAAATCTACCAGGGACTTCCTCCGAATATAGTTTCTCCCTCGGGAGTTACCATGCCCGGCAAACTTATTAGTTTGGTTAATTTCAAAGGGGGAGTGGGGAAGACAACTCTCACGGTGAACCTTGCCGCGTGTTTGGCCAAGGAGCATGACAAGAAGGTCCTAATAGTGGATCTGGACCCGCAGTCAAATTCGAGTATCTGGTTGCTGGGGCCTGCCCGATGGAGTCTTCTGAACTCAGAAGAGAATTTCATGAAGACTTCTGCGGCAATGTTTTACGGGAGGGTAGAGCATGACGACTTCATCACTCCTTTCATAGATGCGACTGGAAGTTTTCTCCCGGAATTTCGTCTATCTCCTGCAAGCCTACATATGTTGAGTCTGGAATCCAGTATTTTGCGTGCTTGCCATAAAAGAAAGCTAGATGGCGTGTATAGAGAAGGCGACGAGTTCTTCTTCTTCGCTAGGGCCGCCCGCGTTCTTCGGGAACGATTTGACTTCGTGCTGATCGATTGCCCGCCAAATCTCTACCGCGGGACCTGCAATGCTTTGTGCCATTCGGATTACATTCTGGTACCCTGCATACCTGACACACTATCCACCAGCGGTCTCAAGTTGATGATTCACGAGATGGAGAGGACCACGATTCCACTGGTCAATGGCAAACGCCTCACTCGCACTCCAATCATCATGGGAATTGCGATTACCAAGTTCAGAGCGGTCACGATTGAGCATCAGTCGGGCCTTGAACTAATAGAACGTATAATGGCAGAATTCGGCAACGGAGAGTCGTTGCTCATAGACAACCGGACTTTGGTATTTCGTGACCAGCCCATAAAAGAGTTTGTGGCGCATGCAGAGGCAGTACAGGACAGCGTTCCCATTTGTTTCTATGCACCCGGAAGCCAGGCATACAATGACGTTAAGGCATTTACGCAAGCGTTCTTGACAGCCCTTGAGGACCGACAATGAATACATACAAAACTTTCGTAGAAAAATGGAACGCCCTGGCGAAGCTGTTGCGTGAGAAGCCTTATGTAACGGTTCCTGATAAGGTGTGGGAAAAGCCGGCTAAAGACCTAGATAAGCTTCTGAGTGTGCTTGACCGCTACTACACGGAGCCAAAGGTCCCCACCAAAGCCGAAATCAAGTTGGTCAAGGAGCATGGGATTACTGCTCAAATCAAGGCATTCATAGACAAGGACAAAGAGAGGAAATCCTTTTTCACAGTAGAGTATTTTCAAAAGAAATGCGCGCCGCTCTCTGACAGGGACTTGGTGCAAGCTCTCCCCAAGGGTACTACTCGTGCTGCTTATTTGACAGCGTATCTTGTCTACAACTACTGGATGGCCAGACCTAATCCGTCACGGGGACTTGAAAGAGTGCGTGCGGAAATCGAGGGGGACTTCAGAAACAGCCCGGCCACGAAACAGAGTGAACAGGCAAAATCGTTATATCGTGAACTCTTGGGAGAATCTGATCTTGATCGTCTCGTGGCAGTTTTACAAAGCAATTTTCCCGACAAAACAGCTTTGAGCACTTTCGCCAAGACCGTAGGACTCAGAATTCCAGCCGGTAAGAAGCCGATTCATCAACGTCTGGCCGCCAAGATCTTGGGCTCCGGAGAACTCGTAAGAGCCAAATTCTAATGGGCCGTCTTGAGAAGCATTTAGAGCAGTTGCTGGTGAATTTTCCTAATCTCGTCAGCTCGTATCTATGGGGCCGCAAGTTCCGTGTCGTCAATGAGTTCGGGGATATCAACGTGTGCGTGCGCCAGGCAGAGCTTCCTGAATGCAACGGTCGGATTGATTTGGCATTTGTAACCGAGAACACCATCCACGTCGTTGAACTGAAACGCCTTACCGTGGGTCTAAACACTCTTGACCAACTCAAGCGTTACCTGGACCCTATTCAGGCGCGGTATCCGAACCATCTTGTTGTCGGCTACATGGCAGGCCGCAGATGTCAAGACTGGCCGACGCTACGTCAAGCCCTTAGCAATGAACGTGTGAGGATTCTGCTCGTGGGGGATGACATTCCACGAAAAAAGGAATTGCTTCGCTGCGAAATGTGCGGTGCAGGATTCCACTTCAGGCATAAGATTTGCCCTTACTGTGAAACGGATTAGCATTAGGAGAATAACGGACGTGCGGCAAAGCGGCGGCCCCCCGGGGGAGGGGCTTTCGCGGGGGCGATTTTCACACCTATGAAAGAGACCCTAAAGCCGTTTCTGTATTCGCTGCAATTTCATCAGAATCAGCAATTTCGTTCTGAACTTGACAGCCTCTCAGGAGTCGAAATATAATAAAAGCAGTGAATTTTGGCCTTGACTTTTGGTCGTCACTGTTTAAGTTTCAGGTAGCTCATCTACCACGTGTAGAAGGAGTAACGATGCCGTCTTCAGCCTAGTGAGATGAAGGCGGTATCAGTCGTTCTGAGACCAGATATTCTTTCTGGAGCTTTGCCTTCGCGTGTTCTCTTGTCACATCGTAGGCTGTCCACAGGACCACATATCTTTTTCGGTCTGCTACAACCACGAGGTATTCTGCGGACTCCAACCACAGGCAGATCCTCGTCTCGCCTTTTCGCTCATTCTTCCACACCTTCAACTGAGGGTCTAGTATGTTATCAATGATAGCTCTCGGCCAGGCAATTCTTTCGCATCGTCGAAGATCAGGAATTCTCTCTGCTTCTATCTTCCCAGAGGACAAGAGATGCCAGAAAGTTGCCTCCCTGCCCGCGGCGAGAGGATGTCTCTTTATATGGACCGGCACACCCAAAAGGTTCGCCCTATTCCTGACGAAATCATCCAAGAAAATCTCATACAAATGATCGAGGTAAGCCCCTATGTTGCCCCCGAAATCATCGAGGAGAACTAAAGGGGGCAACCAATCAGGCGCCGGACTCATGCCTTAGCCTTTGTTGCTCGCCAACAGAGCAGATTGAACTTGGTATCAAACCTCGAAGTGGTATCGACAAGGGTGTGCCCGGACTGAGCACGAATTTGCTCTACCAAACCAAGCTTCGCTGCGCTTGTGTCAAGGCCCCGATTAGCGTAGGAGATTGCTCCTACAAGTAAATCGGCCACTTGCAAGATCGACACCTCGTCAGAGCGGACGTTTTGAACAGATTCGATCATCTCCTGGCAAAAGTCGTAATATCTATTGCAGAGTACCTCGTGCAGCTTCCGAACCTTGGAGGCGCTGCGGGTATCCTTTATGTCCAAGTAAATCCTGTAAGACGCATTGGTATGAAGGATAGTTGTCAGCATGGTGAAATACATTTTGTAGTACCACGTGTCGTGTGTCTGCTGATAACCCTCGTGATCCAACACAGTCTTGTCCGGGACGATAAGGCCGCGAAAGTGGAGTGCTTCTTCGCTAAAGAAGTATTGAATCAATTCCTGATACAAATCGGCTTTGCGGCTGGCTACCTTTTTCCATTTGAACTCGAAAGTTGGATGGACACCGTGCCGCAGACGAATTTCTTTCAGGCGTCGAGTTATGGTTCGTACCCTTTTGCGCGGACACCAGACCGCCCCGAGGACCATTGCGCTTTGGTGGTCATGTTCCAAGTGACAGCTCTCATCCGCATAGATGTTGAAGGTATCAATCATGCAAGGGGCTCCGCTCAAACCGCCAGTCTCGGAAACGGAACATAGAATATTGCAGGGGCTTTCGTCAAACGCGATTCTGACAAAAGCTCCGCGGCGAGCCATTTTTCGCTGTGTCAATTTTGTGTCGTTCGGTCGTGAAAAGTGCGGATTTGTCGTGACACAAAGGAACGGTCACCCTAGTTAAGCTGCTGTTTTGATTGACTGTTGGAAGGCTTTTTGATGGCTGTTAACCACTAGGTTGTAGGTTCGATCCCGCGGTAAGCGGGACTACTCGGGGAGCCAAAAAAGGCAAGTTATCCCGCTCGGTTGGAGACAAACCGAAGCGGGATTTGCTAGTTTCAGGACGAGGGTTGGGCAGTGGGTGCAGGTCTACTGTTGCTTGCGTCCGAACCACGTCATGCGGCAGCCACATGAGCCAAGAGCAGATTTAACCCATTTCTCTTTCCTTTGCCCCCTTTCCAGTGCAGCTTGTCTGCTAGACAATTTGGTTGAGTTGATGTGTTCAGATCTCGGCGTTTCTCGCTCTTTCCACAATGACTGTAATTTCATCGATAGGCAAATCTCTGTCAGGACAGGCCTCGGTCCATGCAGCCATTAGGTTTTGTCTGCCCATACTAAGCATGAAACGAGCTAGTATAGGGACTATAGTGGCCCTTTCCTCCGTCTTGTAATCAGAGGAGATTCTGAAAGCCTTGGCCAGCCATTGGATTCCTTCCTTGAAATACCCTTGCCCTTGGTCGTGACAGAGCGCGCCAAGTTGCGCCATCATGGGAACGAGAAGAGGAGCATACCTGAGCGGCTTTAATTTTTCCATTGCTCGCTTGTACCACTGCTCGGCCAAATCAAAGCGCTTGCGCTCATGGGCATTTATGCCCAGGTGATGGTAGGTCGCTCCAATTTCTCTGTCCAGACCAAGCATTTCGAAGCCTTTTACTGCTTCCCGCAAGACTGCCTCAGCCATGTCAAATTGGTGAACGTCTTGAAGACTGACACCAAGGTTGTGATAAGCTTGGGCGGCTTCCCTCTTGAGTCCCAATTTGTTGAAATCATTTGCAGCTTGAACACACAGCCGTCGAGCTACGTCAAAGCTTCCCTGTTTGATTTTAATTACTGCCAGTTGGACCGCGGCGTTTGCAGCCTCCCTCCTCAGGCCAATCCGCTGACAGGCCTGCCCCGCTTTCTTACACAAGGCTTCGGCCTCTGCGAGATCATTTCTTTGGGAGGCAAGAGTAGAGAGGTTATGATGCACACCTGCGACGTCCGCTTCAAGACCAAGGCGCTGGAATATTTCAAGCGCCTGTCTCATATGATTTTCAGCCAACTCACAGCGATTTTGGTCCTGGGCTACCATTCCGAGGGCCAAGTGGGCGTTGGCGATCTGCCGGTCATAAGTCGAGTCATTCAATGAAAGGAGATAATCCAGGACCTCCTGGTGACCACGTTCGGCGAGCGCAAAATCATGGCTCTGGATGGCATGGTTTGAATGCACTCCCTGGAGGAACATCCATAATTGGGCCTTATCAGAAACGGTACCCGGCTGCGGTCGTCGGCCTATCCCGTTCAGCAATCCTTTCACGAGCCCCCTGCCTTCACTGTAGGCTCCACAGCCCTCATAGAACATGTACAGCGCTTGGGCCAATTGCTGGACACATTCCCAAGCCTCTGAATTTTGAGCCAGTCGCAAGGCTCGGAGGAGGTTGTGTTCCTCCAATCCAGCAGCCCTTACTGCATTAGGGTGCCATCTTTGAACATGAATCCATAATTCAGAGGCAATTCTGCCATAAAGGCCCATAAATGCTGAAGAGATGCTGCTATAACCCTCATGTCCCAGGCTGGCTTGTAAATGCCGTCTCAGAAAAATCGGCACCGTGGGATGAATCTCGTACATTCTTGGACCAAGGGACCGTAGTAACCCACAACCGGCCGCCTCTTCTAATACACTTTCCCACGCTTCAGCATTCAACGTGTTGCCCTTAAAGTCCTCGCAAATCTTGGGAGTCGGAGTCTGTCTTGGAAACAGTGTTAGTCGCTCCAGAGAATCCGCATGCACAAATGAGGAAAAGAGTCCCAGGACAGGTAAATGCTTGCGAGTTTCTTGTGACATTTGGGAAAAGGCATATTCCAGAGAGGCATCAGTCATGGATCGTGCGGAGCTATCAACCTGATGCTGCAGTGCCTCAATGATTTGGAGAGGTGAGTGGTTTCTGAGAAGGGGCAGCACAACTTCAAGTGATCGTGGGTGTCCCATAAGAAGTTGGATTAGTGTGACATATTTTTGGTCAACTCTAAATTCTTCCGGTCGTCGTCCAATCGTCCGCAATATCTCTTTTGCCAGCCTTGCTGCGTCTCTCAAGGTGAGACCTTCGAGTTTAATGGGCGTGGAGGCGATTCCTAGCCAGTTTTCCTCAGATCTTCGAGTGGTTATGATGACTCTGGTTTTGCCCCCTCGTAGTGAGCGAAGAAGAGCTGAAATTTTCTCCAGATCCTCGTCGGTGGCAAATGAATGAGCCGGACTCGGATAACCAGCTACCGTCTCGAAGTTATCCCAGATCAGGAGGCAGGGATTGTTCTGAAGGAAGCCGGAGATTCTCTCAAATTGCTTGGTTTCAAAGAGAGAGGAGAAGTCGGTACCAAATCCGGCGACACTTCCGACTATATGGTCAAAGTCACCCTTTGCTTTGAATGACGTGAGGTATACTCCGCCGGGACAACCCCCAGTCACGGCGAACCATCGACCGAATCCGTAGGCAAGATCGGTTTTTCCGACGCCGCCCATTCCTGTAATCAAAATCCACGGAGCGTCATCGTTCCGCAATGCCCTCTCAATCTGAAGAATTTCCTGGTCACGCCCAATAAAACCGTACTGCCCCTGGGGTAAGAGTCCGTTTGCATCTGACGAAGCGTAGTCGGCTCCAGCATCCCTGCGGGAGCTGTGACAGCTCCCGCTGTCGGGTATGGGCACGATTCCTGGAGTCTGTTGATAAAGTCTTGGAATTATCCAATCTCTCAAAGCCATCGGGCCAACTACCGACTCACGATCCGGGTCAGCAAAAAGGCGCCGTCTGGCCGATGCCACCGCTTCGGACAGGGTGGAGTGATTGACCAGGCATTCATAGAGTCTTTGTATAAATTTTTCGGCTGTATCCATATGAACTGAATAAGACATGCCTATAACGCCGCTTGCTCCCACGGCGATCAGTTGCGAAGCGACTGAGGAGAACGGATTTTTACGGCCCTCTTCGGCTGACTGACAAGCGCTGAGAACGAAAAAGGGAACCCGACAATTCGTAAGTACTTGCCCTATTTCGTGGCTATTGACCACGTGGGTTTCTCCGCCAAGTTTTTCGAACAGCAGGCATCCGATGCCAGATCCAGGCGTAAATGGGGCATTCCCGTCGCCTAACGCATCGAAGAACGCCCCGTGGCCATCAAAGTGCACCAAGTCGAAGAAGCCGGGTTGAAGGTTAAGGCGTCTTTGAAACTCATCGAAGGTGGGCGGGCGTAATACCTCAACATGTATTTTGAAACCGACCGTTCTCAATGCCCTCATGATAATTCGGGCATCTGATCTCATCGAAATAGGGTCGTCCTTTTTTCTTGCAATAACAAGTAATACACGGAAAGGCTCAAGAGTTTTGCCGACATTGGAAGCTTGGGTTATTGGGGTTGACAACTGGCGATACAGACCTTTGAGTGTAGGACTCAGGTATCCTCGCCCTGGCGTAGGATCTCTCAACAATTCCCAGGGAATGTCCAAGAACGCTGGGTCATCAGACCGAATGCATACCTCACAATTGTCTAGGCCATCGCCACCTGCTTCTTGATAAAATCCTAGTGGATCTGAGGCGGCCTCGACCTTCTCGAACACCTGGCAGAACAGGGCTTCGCCCCATATTTCCATTCTTTGTTCGACTTGTCGGGCACGATCTCTTTCCGCACCATAAGGAAATTCCAGGTATTCCTCTAAATACCAGCGCAATTCTTGCCGGTCTTCACTAGAAAGTGGATCGACGAGCGGAAGTTGGCGGAGGTAAGATCTTGTAAGCGTACTACCGAGCTGCCACGATACTTGAATTTTCCCTTGGCAAAGGTCCGTTATGGTAATGAGGTTGGCCAAAATTTGCCTCCCGCCAGTGATTTCAACGGCCTGCCTTGAAGCGGCACTGATTATACAACATTGTTGATATACGCTATCTTTTCTTTTCCTTTTCTCCACCATGCTGGCAGGCTCAAGTATGACAACCAGCGCATGGACAACGCGCGGCGCGTTTTGGAGAAGAAGTCTCGCCAATCCTGCGAAAATCGTTTCACGAATTCTGAAGTAAGGAAAACCCCTTGATTATCCTACTCTACAGCATGACTGGTAATGGGTGCATGCAGTGAGATGACCCTGTGGCCCTGTCGCGGTCCGGCCCATTTTGTTCGTGGTTCTGGGGAACCGAGAGGGATCGGGAGGGGCGAGAGAGACTGCAAAGGGCCGTCAGGGATTGAAATGACTGAGGTATCGAGGCATGTGGTTGATATGATTAACTGGGATGACGCCCTGTCACGCCGCCGTTTTCTGGGCTAAACAAATCCGCAAGGCACTTCCAACCAAAAATCATGTGATTTTGCATGCGGGACTTTTGCGGGGATGAGTCATCGACGGTTATTGATTGTCCTGGTTCTTGGCAACGGGCTTCGCCGACAACATGTTGTTTTCATTGACTCTACGCCTTGTCCAGGCGACTGTTAACCACTACGTTGTAGGTTCGAGTGCTACTCGGGGAGCCAAAAAAGATCGATTATCCCCATCGGTTAGAGACAAGCCGCCGCGGGATTTTCTTTCAGGCACCAAGTCTGTGCCAATTCCCGGAACAAACCCTCTTCAGTTCAGCACTTGCGCATCTACTGGAAGAGCCTTTTTTTCCAGTCGGGAGAGTCGCCATACAGGGCCTCAGCAAACGCCTCAATGGAGGGGAAGCGGTCCGCGGGATCAACAGAGAGCGCCTTGTCAAGTGCGTCGGACATGTTTTTCGGAACGTCGGGCCGGAGCTTGATGGCAGGTTCCATCCGGCCCGTAGGCACATCACCGGTGAGGAGTTCATAGATCACCACCGCGGTCGAGTATTGATCGGCACGGTGATCGAGGTCTTTTGCGCCTTTCATCTGCTCCGGGGACATGTAGAATGCCGTCCCCATTCCTGCAGTGGTCAGAGTGCATCTAGTAAGGGTGTGTAGGCGGGCGATTCCGAAATCCATTATTTTCACGGTACCGTCGGCGCACAGCCAGACGTTCTCCGGTTTGATGTCCCTGTGCACTATGTACCGG